>Ga0209472_1000120_pt1 | contig 46017 bp, 40 predicted proteins | sample GraSoiAngelo_130_FD_185887 | JGI IMG/M metagenome (GOLD analysis project Ga0209472, IMG submission 185887) | Grasslands soil microbial communities from the Angelo Coastal Reserve, California, USA - 14_0929_02_20cm (SPAdes) (version 2) | ecosystem: Environmental > Terrestrial > Soil > Grasslands ... | reverse complement strand
GGCGATCGAGCTTGATCCCCTTTCACTCGTTATTAACACGGATTTAGGCGCGACTTATTACCGCGCGCGCCGCTACGATGAGGCAATCGAGCAACTGCATAAAACCTTGGAACTGGATCCTGGTTTTTATTACGCGCGCTGGAACCTCGGTTCGGCGCTGTCTGCGAAAGGAGCGATTGGCGAAGCGATTGGAGAGTACCAGAAGGCGCGAGCCTTAAACGATGATCCTTTGGTGCTCGGACTGCTCACCCGCGCTTATGCCTTCTCGGGGAATAAGACCGAGGCAATAAAACTACGGGATCAACTAGCTACACTATTCAGAGAGGGATATGTCTCGGCGTACAGCTTTGCCCTTGTCTCTATCGGATTCGGCGATAAAGAGGAGGCGCTCCGCTGGCTTGAAAAAAGTTATCAGTATCGCGCCGGTAATGATCTTGAATTCATCAGAGTTGAGCCGTTGCTTGACCCATTGCGCGGCGATCCGCGTTTCGAAGCGCTGATGGCAAAAGTCTTTTCGACGCAGAAGTCGAGAGATCCATCACCATGAATCCAAAGAACTTCTTGGCCCAGTTGAAGCGCAATTAATCGCAACCTTGTGCGGCGCGTGGGCTTCCCGCAATGATTTGATCGGAAGTGCCATTCCGATCGAGATCCTCGCCCGGTTAGCGGTGGGCATGGGAAGCCCGATTACCCGCATCGCCGCTTTCCAAAAATACTCTCGAGACCGACCAAGGTGCACAGGTGTACTGGTAGCGAACGTGCCGCTCACTCCTGCGCCGCTCCGGCTCGATCCAATGTTCGATCCGCTCCGCGGCGATCCGCGTTTCCAAAAACTCGTCGCCTCGCCTGCGCCGAAATAACTTTTCGCATGGCTGCGGAGTTAAAAAAGAAATCGCGCTAGAAATCGCGCATGTGCTCTTCATCGACATCGTCGCGTATTCGAAGATGTCGATCGACGATCAGCGCGAAGCCATTGAGAAACTAAATCAGATCGTCCAATCGACGGACGAATTCCGCAAAGCGGAAAGCGAGAAACGGCTGCTCAAACTTGCGACGGGCGATGGCATGGCGCTCATCTTTTACCATATCCCGGAAGATCTTTCGGAGTTGGCCGCCCGTACTTCTTCCTGTTCGAGGAAAACAACGACTCATCCGTTTCATCAGCGCAATCTGTGGTCTCAAAAGTTTTTTGCATTTTCCGTGTAACCTCAGGCCGAATTTCCGGCTGTACATCTCTAACTGTAACCACACAAACAACCATCCAGCCTCAACAAAGAAAGGAAATTGAATCATGAAGAAGCAAACCATTCTCGCGCTTGCTCTAAAACCGGCGATGCGCGTGACGAAATCAGTCGATATCGGTATTGTGCTCTTGTTGGCTGCGGCCTTGGTCGCAATGATCACGCCGTCCGCGGCGAGCGGCCGGCGGGCATGCCCGGGGCCCACCGCCACACTACTAGTTACGGGCCTGGATACAGGCTTGGAGAGTGCCAAGGGCAGCACCGTCGGACCCGATGGCGCGCTGTACGTCACCGAAGGCGTAGCCGGCAGGATCTCGCGCGTCGATCCGCAGACCGGGGAGAGGACAACGTTCGCCAGTGGTCTGCCGCCTGCCATCATCAGCATCGGTGGGGCGTTCATCGGTGGGGCGATCGACGTCGCGTTCATCGACAACATCGCGTACGTGCTGGTCACCCTCGTCAGCCCTGACGTCGGCGGCAGCGATGTTGACGGCATCTACCGAGTGGACGGCCCTGACAGTTTCACCGTCGTGGCTGACATTGGCGAGTTCAACTTGGCCAATCCGCCGCCCACTCCGTTCGACGTCCCGACCGGACTCCAGTTCGCGCTGCAAAGCTACCGTGGCGCCTTCCTCGTCACCGATGGGCACCTCAACCGGGTGCTGCGGGTCACACTCGACGGCGAGATCACCGTGTCGATCCAGTTCGACAACATCGTCCCAACCGGGCTGGAGGTGAGGGGCAATAGAGTATACATGGCCGAGGCCGGCCCTATCCCCCACCTTCCCGAGAATGGCAAGGTGGTGTCGTTCGGGCCAAACTCGCCCACCGCCACAGAGATTGCCTCAGGCGCCCCCCTCCTCGTTGACGTGGAATTTGGCCCCGGCAACCGTCTTTACGCCCTCTCCCAGGGTATCTTCCCGGTCGGCGGCGATCCGGGTTCTCCGGCACTGCCGAACACCGGCTCGCTCGTCATGGTCAACGGAGACGGCACCTTCACCGTCATCACGCACCCCTTGGACCGGCCGACCTCGCTCGAGTTCATCGGGAACAGGGCGTACGTCGTCACCCTGACCGGAGACATTTGGAAGATCGACGGCGTCTCGTGTCGGCCGTAGGGCGTGTCGCGTTGAGCAACCGGCGGGCCCTGACGCCTGTCGCTCAGTCCCTGGGTTTTCTGTCCCGCTGAGTTGCCCATTACTGCAACCCAAAGGAAATCGCGCGCGCAGGTAACAAACGAAGACGTTCCCAGCAGTGCCTTGGTCCGAGGCGGCTCAGCCAACTGAGCCCGCGACGGTATTGCTATCCTCGTAACAGGAGCAGCAAACTTTTTGTAAGGCCGTGCGAAATTTTTGCGAACCAATAGATAAACGGGTGAAAAAGGGGTGAATATTGATATGTTCGCAATGGCGGTGAACGCGCAAGACAGGCCCGCGGAATCGACGCTCGATCTTCCGCTCGAGATCGCGCATCTGCTGTTAATCGACGTTGTGGGTTACTCAAAGCTGCTCGTGAATGAGCAGATTGAATTGCTGCACGAGTTGAATTGGATCGTCCGGAACACCGAATGTTTCCGAGCGGCGGAAACAAGCGAGAAATTGATCCGGGTGCCGACCGGCGATGGAATGGCGCTACTTTTTTTTCGCACTCCGGAGGAGCCGGTGCGATGTGCACTCGAGATTAGCAAAACGTTGCAAGACCATCCGCACATTCAATTGCGGATGGGAGTTCACAGCGGCCCAGTCAATCGAGTGACGGATGTGAACGACAAGACAAATATCGCAGGATCGGGGATGAATGTAGCGCAGCGGGTACTGGATTGTGGCGATGCCGGGCACATTCTTTTATCCAAGCATGTGGCCGAGGATTTGGCTCAGTACCGGCACTGGCAGCCGTATTTGCACGATCTGGGCGAGTGCGAGGTGAAGCACGGTCTGCACCTGCACTTGTTTAACCTCTATAAAGATAATCTTGGCAACCCACAGATCCCGCAGAAGCTCAAGCGAAAAAGATGGAAGCAGGACTCCGTTCCGGTCCGCCCAATTAGCCAGCCTCGGTTCCCAAAGTTGCTCGCGGTCGCATTCGCCGGCTCGGCCGTTGCTCTGGCAATTAGTTCTTTAATCTTTTTTTACAGAGCACCACCCCCGGCGGTTACATCGACCGTGTCCCGAGCTGCACCGAACAACGCGCCAGTTTCTATTCCTGAGAAGAGTGTCGCGGTTCTCCCCTTTGAGAATTTAAGCAAGGAAAAAGAGAACGCCTACTTTGCAGATGGCGTCCAGGATGAAATTCTGACAGGCCTAGCCAAGGTCGCCGACCTGAAAGTGATCAGCCGCGTATCGACACTGCAATACAAGAGCGGCGCTCCACGCAACCTGCGCGAAATTGCTACGGCACTTGGCGTGGCGCATGTGGTGGAGGGAAGTGTCCAGCGCGCTGGCAATCGCGTGCGTGTCAATGCACAGCTGGTCGATGCGCGGACCGACCGGCAACTCTGGGCGCAGACCTATGACCGCGACCTTGCCGATGTGTTCGCGATCCAAAGTGAGATCGCAATGGCGATTGCTCGCCAATTGCAGGCCAGGCTTTCGCCAGGCGAACAGAATGCGATTGAGCAAGCCCCCACAGACGACATAACCGCGTTCGATCTTTACACTCGTGCCAACAATCTTCTTCTGACGACCTTTAGCAGCGCCGCTAAAGCGAGATTGCTCGGGGCGGCTGATCTGCTGAATCAGGCGGTCGCGCGTGACCCATTGTTTCTCCAAGCGTATTGCCAACTCGCCTATGCTCATGACACACTCTACTTCCTTGGTCTAGACCATACTCCTGCACGGCTGGCCTTAGCTGAAGCGGCGATCCAGGAAGCATTTCGCGTTCGTCCGGATGCAGGCGAAGCGCATCTTGCGCGTGCGCGACATCTTTATCATGGATACCTCGATTATAATAGCGCTCTAGCTGAACTGGAGATCGCGCGCCGGAGTCTGCCGAATGATCCCCGAGTATTTGCGCTAAAGGGCTACATCGAGAGGCGCCAGGGCCGCTGGCAGGAGTCCACGCAAAACTTGGAGCACTCGATTGATCTCGACCCGCGCAACTTTTACACGCTACAGCAGATCGCGATTAGCTACGGAGTTCTCCGGCGCTACGCTGAAGAGACGTCCGTGCTGGATCGCGCATTGACCATCGAGCCAAACAATGTTGACACAAAAGTGGCGCTTGCGTCGGTTCAATTTCATTGGAAGGCCAACACCCAACCATTGCGTCAGGCCATCGATTCCATTCGAGCCACAAATCCCAGCGCTCTGCCGAGTGTCGCCGATAATTGGTTGAGCTGCGCGCTGGCCGAGCGCGATGTTGCTGGAGCAAGAAATGCACTGAACGCATTCGGCGACATACCCCTGACCGACTATGCGGTTCATCTAAATCGTCCGTTTATGGAAGGTCTTCTCGCTCGTATGACAAAAGACGATGGCAAAGCCCGCACCGCTTTCACTGCGGCGCGCGCGGAGCAGGAGAAAATCATCCGAGCTCAGCCAAATTACGGCCCGCCGCTATGCGTACTTGGTTTGATCGATGCTGCTCTTGGACGCAAAGACGAAGCAATGCGCGAAGGCCGGCGCGCAGTTGAGCTTCTTCCAGTCGAAAAGGACTCAATCAACGGCCAGCTCATGATTGCATACTTGGCCATGATCGCTGCGTGGGCTGGCGACAAAAATCTCGCCTGCGAGCAACTTGCCATCGCTGTGCGTCCGCCAAGTACCGTCAGTTATGGTCAATTGAAACTGCTGCCGTTTTGGGATCCGCTGCGCGGCGATCCGCGCTTCGAAAAAATCGTCGCTTCCGGCGCGCCGAAGTAAGGCCGGCGCCCGGCGGCACATCGATGTATTGCGTTGCGGAGAACGGGCCGCTACAGGCTTTCGCGTCACCCGTGTGTGAACTACATTTTTGATGTGAGACGCGCATTGCAATTTCTGATTCTCGCCACGGTTGCTGCGACCGGGTGCGGGCAACGAGCCCCGCCAGGCTCCGATTTTGCGGCTCAGCGTCAGCGCATGGTCCAACAGCAGCTGAAGACACGCGGCATCAACGACGAACGCGTTCTCGCCGCAATGGCAAAGGTGCCACGGGAAGAATTTGTCGCCCCGGAATCGCGCGTTGCCAGTTATGAAGATGGCCCGTTGCCGATTGGTTATGGTCAAACCATTTCGCAGCCATACATCGTGGCATTCATGACCGAGCAATTGCGTCCGAAACCAAGCGACCGTGTTTTGGAAGTCGGGACCGGCTCAGGGTATCAGGCAGCGATTTTAGCCGAGCTCGTGTCAGAGGTTTACTCAATCGAGATCGTCGAGCCGCTGGCGAAAAATGCCGAGGCGGCATTGCAGCGGCTTGGCTACAAAAATGTCCACGTGAAAGCCGGTGATGGTTACAAGGGCTGGCCGGAAGCGGGACCGTTCGATGCGGTCATTGTGACGTGCGCACCGGACAAAGTTCCACAGCCGCTCGTCGATCAACTCAAAGACGGCGGGCGCATGGTTATTCCTGTCGGCGACCGATTTGCTCAGGAATTGTACCTGCTGGAAAAGAAAAACGGCCAATTGAAACAAAGTGTCACGTTGCCCGTGCGTTTCGTGCCGATGACTAGCGAGCAGAAGTGAAACGTGAGAAGTGATTGGTAACAGGTGAGAAGTGAAGGCGCGCGAGACTTCTCACTAATCACGTCTCACTTCTCACGCGGCACCGAAGCATGTGCCGCTATCACTTGATCGCCGCTAGTTTCTTCAAATCGACGCGCTTGACCCATCCCTGTAGTTCCTTCGGGTCCTGCTCCTGGAGCTCGATTTGAACAAAATAACGATTGGCGATCATGACCCAGAGAGTGGAGTGCTTGCTTTCCTTCTCGAACGCTTCAAACCCAGGGTTGCCATCGATGGTGACAGACTTGCCGTAACCTTCGCTGGATTCGTTGTTGCTGTTCCAGGCAGCCGTCGTGGCATTTACGTAATCCGGATTTGCTACGGAATCGAGTATGCTGATCGCCGCTGTCGGGATTTTGTCGCCCTCGCCCTTGTGATAATCGCGATGCACGTTCGTGATTCTGAATCCGCCGACATCCTCCGTCGAACCTTCCGCTTTGTCAGCGACCCAGCCTTGCGGCGGGTCCGGTAAAATGGGGAGCAATTTCTGATAATCAACGGCGTCGGGGACGAGAATCGGTTCGTTCTGAGCCTGCACCAGGCCAATGTGGGAAATGATCAGCAGTGCCAGCGCGAACAAACTCGCACTCGCGGCGGAGCCAAACTTCGGCTGAGGAACGAGAGCCGTCGATTTCATACTAACCTCTTTCTCCGCAATTAGAGATTCTGCTACACGATTGAGTTTACGGCAGCTGTCAAGACGGTTTGAACGATGCGCGTTTCGAGAGCGTGCAAGTGGCTACTGGTTAAGGCGGTTTCTACCTTTTCTGTTCTGTGCGGGTTTAGCGCCAAAGGAGCAGCGTGTTCAGCGCCAGCCTGGGGCAGTGCCCCAGAACGCAGAGTAACCGAAAGGCGCCAGCGCTGAAAGCGCGATTCACTTCCCGCGACAGTTTGATCCGTCCGCTCACTTGAGGCGCACTTTCAGCGCTTGTTTACATGACGATTTCAATTCCTGGGGCGATGCCTCAGGCTTTGATGAGGCAGCGCCTTAGCGCTAAGTCGCCTCTCCCTTTCCAAAGGAAGAGGGTAGGGTGAGGGTTCTTGTCGCACCATGACTGAAGCTCCTCACCTCAATCCTCTCCCCTCACGTAAGGGGAGAGACGGACCAAAGCAAAAATCCCTGCTCCGACCGCAAGCCTTCGGGGCAGCGCCGTATCCACACTATGGGAGCAAAGTCGTAGTACTCCTCTGGATTTTAGCCGTCGCCGTGAGGCTCGTTTTGATCAACCAACCTTATGTCGATTATTGGAGTTGGAGACAAAGCGATGTCGCGGCGATTGCGCGAAACTTTTTCGAATACGGTTTTCGTTTTGGTTATCCGCAGATTGACTGGGCCGGCGGGTCAGGGGGGTACGTGGGAACAGAGTTTCCCATTCTACCTTTTCTCGCGGCAATCTATTACAAATTTGCCGGTATTCACGAATGGATTGGTCGCAGCCAGTCCGTGATTTTCTTCGCTATCTCTCTCCCATTTTTCTTTTTGCTCGTGCGCGAGATCTTCTGCGGCACTGCTGCGATTTGGGCTACGTTTTTCTACGCTTTTGCGCCACTGAACATCTTTGCCGGGCGCTCCTTCATGCCGGATGTGCCATCGCTCAGCCTGGGAATCATCGGATTGTATTTTTTTCTGCGTTGGGTTCGCGATCGCAAAATGGCGCCGTTTTATCTGGCTGCGATTGCGATTTCCTTGTCCATCCTGATCAAGATCACGAGCATCGTGATTGCCGCGCCGATTTTGTATCTGCTTGTAGCGGCGGTCTATGACCGCCGAGGGAACAAGGAGCGGCGGTTTCCAAAACCGCCGGGGCGATCTAGAGATCGCCCTTCCTTGAATTTCGGCGCTCACAGAGCGCCGCTACAGCTACACTTGGCTCTCTTCGCCGCAATCACGTTGTTGCCCTCTGCCTTGTGGTATTGGCATGCGCGTCAAATCGCCGAAAGATTCTATCCGTATCATTTCTTCGGTGCCGGTGGAGTTCGACTGGAAAGTTTTTCGTGGTACTGGGATATCGCGCAACAAACTGCGACGTCGAGTCTGACACCAATTCTCGCAATCCCAGCGCTAATCGGTTTGTTCGTAGCGCCGCGGGGAAGATTCGGCTGCCTCTTTGATTGGTGGCTGGCTGCCATGGTTCTGTTTGTTCTAGCCGTCGGTTACGGCAATCGCCATCCCTGGTACCAGCTACCTCTGGTCCCCATCACCGCTGCGTTTGCCGGCGCCGGTTGCGCGTTTTTTGAATCGAAAATTTCTTCGCGCGTTGCGGTCGTGGCCTTGTCGATCTTGCTGGCAGGTTCGTTTGCAATTCTGGCTTTCCTGTACGTTCGACCTCTTTACGAATCATCCGCCGCACAACTTCGCGATGCTGGTCTCGAATTAAACAAGCTCACGGCGAGCGATGCTTTGATTGTGGCTGTGGACGGAGGCAATCCAACCATATTCTATTATGCGAAGCGCAAAGGCTGGCATTTTCTCGAGCAAAATGGGATTTACGACGGCAATCCTAAGAATAGCCAGCAAGCGATTGCTGACTTTGAGCGACTGCGTCGCCAAGGCGCAACGCATTTTGTTTTTACCACGCCCAGGTTTTGGTGGTTTGAATCTTATGCTGAGTTCACTCGGCATCTCAGCGAGAGAGCAACGCTGCTTGAGGCGACTCCAGAATTCAAAATCTATAAACTCAGTCCGACTCAAAAATGAAGAAGTGTCGCTCTGATCGAATAGGGCAGTACGCCCTTGGGTCGCCTCGCCCTGCCGAGGGAGAGGGGGAGGGTGAGGGTGTCTTTAGCGCAACAGCTGCGAACGCCTTGGCACCTAGTCACATCCATGCTGCGAACCCCTCACCTCAATCCTCTCCCCTTGCTCAAGGGGAGAGGCGAGAAAAAACATGGCCGGTGTGCCCGTAGCCCACGAATGCTCGACGACTTCGAGCACCTCATATTGAAAAGAATGGATTCTCTGAAACCTCGCCAGCAACTTGGGCTATTCGATGCCACCATGATCGTCGTGGGCGGCATCGTCGGCGCGGGGATTTTTGCTAATGCGTCCGAGGTAGCGCATCGCGTTCATACGCCGTTCTTAATCCTCGGCGTTTGGGTGTTGGGCGGGATTTTTGCCATGTGGGGTGCGTTTATCTGGGCTGAATTGGCAACTCGTTTGCCCGGAACCGGTGGCCAGTATCTGTACTTGCGCGAGGCATATCATCCTGCGGTTGCTTTTGTGTATGGATGGGGACTGCTTCTTGTGACGCAGACTGGCGGGATGGCTGCGGTGGCCGTCATTTTCGCGTCCTACTTTCGCGCGCTTACGGGACTAGCTTGGAACGGCAGCGTGACCGCGGCTGCGGTGCTGCTCGGACTAACCGGGATTAACTGCTTGGGCGCGCGCGCGGGCAGCAATGTACAAAGCGTTTTCATGTTGTTAAGGATCGCGGCGATTGCGGGGCTGGTAATATTTGGATTTGCGCTCGGCGGTGGCTCCCTGAAATCCGAGCCGTTGCCTGCCTCTCCTTTTTCTCCTGGCGTTTTGGCAAGCATCGGGTCCGCGATGGTTCCCGTTGCGTTTGCTTATGGCGGGTGGCAGACCGCGACTTTTGTTGCAGGTGAAATGCGCGACGCGCGCCGTGATTTGTCGCGTGGACTGCTGATGGGCGTGGCTGGTGTTGTGGCCCTTTATCTTGCCGTCAATTTCGTGTGCCTGCGAGTTCTCGGTTCGGCTGGCTTGGATGCAACGATGACTCCTGCGTCTGACGTAATGCGGGCGGCGATCGGCTCACGCGGTGCGCAATGGATTGCCGCCGGTATCGCGATCTCAACGCTCGGTTTCCTAAGCCAAAGCGTGCTAACGGCTCCGCGCGTGTATTACGCGATGGCGCGCGACGGCCTTTTCTTCGCAAGCGTTGGCAAGCTCTGGCAACGCTCGCGAGCGCCTGTGGTCGCCATCATTCTTCAGGGTCTGGCAGCAATCGTCATCGCTTGTTCCGGGACGTATGGTCAAATTTTAAACTTTGAAGTGACTGTCGATTTCATTTTTTCGCCATGACAGCGGCGTCATTGTTCGTTTTGCGCCGACGTCAGATTGGCTCAGAAACGGTTACCTTTCGTGTACCCGGCCACCCGTTCACGACGATTCTTTTTGTTTTGTCCTGTGTTGGAATTGTGGGAAGCGCTATCGTCGCTTCTCCTGCGAACAGCGCGGTCGCGTTGGGTATCATGCTGGCCGCGCTGCCAGTTTACTATTATTGGAGCAGATTCAAACGCTGATTCGGAGCACAGCATCTTGCCTGTGGGGCTACCGGGCGTCTAGCCTGGTTGAGCTTTTCCTCGGCAAGCAAGATGCCCGCCGGCCTCCCAGCCAAGATGGCCGTGCTCCTTCGTGCGCCTGCTGGTCTGATTATTCGTGTTACACTGGACGAGCTCATGACACATAAGCATTCGGACTATATGCATTGGTCCAAGACGCAAAGCCGCGCGCGATTCAATCTCGCTACCAGCGGCGTAGCGTCGTTTCCGCTTCGTGAACTGCCAGTTGAGTTGGATACACTGGAAATTAATGGTTACGACGGCTACGGCTATCCGCTTTTACAAAAAGCCGTCGCCGCGCATCACGGTGTCGATCCGGACTGCGTTGTGGAATCCGCAGGAACTTCCATGGCAAATCATCTTGCCATGGCTGCGATCCTCGAACCGGGGGACGAAGTCTTAATCGAGCATCCAGCATACGGACCGATTCTCGATGTTGCCCAATATCTTCACGCGAACGTGAAGCGGTTTTTGCGCAGCAAGGAAACCGGATGGGTCGTCGACTCTGGAGAGATTCTTTGTGCCATTACGCCGAAGACGCGACTCATCGTGATTACGAACCTGCACAATCCGACGAGCGCGCTGACGCCAGATTCGGTTCTGCGCGAAGTTGGCGACATCGCGCGCAGCATTGGCGCGCTCGTGCTGGTGGACGAGGTTTATCTCGACGCGGTTTACCAGCGGACGCCACGTACGTCGTTTCATCTTGGACCCGAGTTTGTAGTGACCAGCAGTTTGACGAAAGTTTACGGCGTCAGCGGACTGCGCTGCGGCTGGATCCTGGCGCGCCCGGACCTCGCGAGGAAGATGCGCCGCCTGAACGATCTCTACAGCGCAACGCCAGTTTTCCCTGGGCTACTTCTCGCTGTCGCCGTATTCAAACACCTGAATCGGCTTCGCGAAAAAGCGCGCCGGGTAGTGGAGGCGGATCGGAAATTGCTTCGAGATTTTCTCATAAAGCAATCCGCTCTGTCAGCGGTCTGGACAGATTGGGGCACGACTTCGTTCGTGCAGTTGAGAGATGGCAACGCTGACGATTTCATGGAACGGCTGCGCACGCAATTCGACACTTCTGCAGTTCCTGGCCGCTTTTTCCAAATGCCCGATCATTTTCGGATTGGCATGGGCGTGAACACGGAAATGTTCGAAGAGGGGCTTGATCGAATCGATCGCGCCCTAACCAGTTCCTAGATAGGTGTAGTTGACCTCAATCGCCCAAGCCCAAGTCATTTCACACCAAGCTAGAGCTAAGGACGAGGGTGCGGAGTCGGACGCGGTCTGGGTGTGACTCTGCGCGTACTAGTAGGCGTTGGTGTCGGTTCGGATTGCGCGCAGTATCTGCCGCCGGTGATCGGAAAGCTGTTGTTAACATCTTCTTCGACCCAGACGATCATTTCACTCCCGGTCCAGACCGCGGTGATAGTATCGGGCGCTCGGCGCGCCGTTGATGCTGGTGGGCGTCCAACTGTCGACAAGGGGGTCGTATCTGCCTCCAGTGTCAAAGAAGGTGAAACCGTCGTACCCGCTCCAGACGATCATTTCACTGTCGGTCCACACTGCCGTGTGAGTGCTTCGGGCGCTCGGCGCGTTGGTAGTGCTCGTCGCTGTCCAACTGTCGGTGTTGGGATTATATCGCCCACCGGTGCCATAATAGACGAAACCATCTCGTTCGCCCCAGACTATCATTTCGCTGCCGGTCCACACTGCCGATGACGCCAATAAACCTCTTCAATAGAGCGCTGGTAAGCTACACGTTGGGCAAATGTCAGAGTTCTCTGCGCATGGGCCGGCCACGAGCCCAATGCAAATGGGATCGTAGACGCACTAACTGGCAAAAGCAGGTAAAACGCGCCTCGAATACGATGGGCTTTAACGAAAGGGGCTATTTGCTTTTTCATAACTTATGAGCGGAGCCCGCGATGCTAGCTGGAGCGTAGAAGGAATGTCGAGAGTTTCTGCTTCTTTTTTGGGAAAAAAGTTAAGGATGACGGCAGAAGCTTGTCCCAGTTGCGTCCATTCCCGTGTGATGGACAGTCACCATCGGTGTGAAAACGATTGAAAATTTCCAGATCCGTCCTGCGCACGTAGAAGACGTGCCCGTTATTTTGCAGTTAATTCGCGATTTGGCGACGTATGAGCGCGCACCGAACGACGTGACCGCGACAGAGGAACAACTTGTCGATGTTTTGTTCGGGGAACGACCGGCCGCGGAAGTCCTTCTCGCGTTTGAGGGACAATCGCCGGTCGGGTTCGCTGTTTTCTTTTATAATTTTTCCACCTGGCTGGGGCGACCAGGGCTTTACCTCGAAGATTTGTTCGTGAAGCCGGAAAAGCGCGGCAAAGGTTATGGGCGCGCATTGCTCATTGAGCTTGCGAAAATTGCGCGGGACCGGGGCTGCGGCCGGATGGAATGGGCTGTGCTCGATTGGAATGAACCGGCTATAAAATTTTATCGCGCGCTCGGCGCAAAGCCGATGCACGAATGGACCGTGTTCCGACTGACGCGCGATGAAATTGCCAGGCTTGCGGACGCAGCCGACACGGCTGCCACCACAGAGCAACGCGAGCACGAACACCCGCCTTCGCCAAGGCTACGGCGCGGCTCGTCCCGCTTCGCTGGCGAGGAGTAAAAGGAAGAAGGCAAATGGCGAAGGAAAGAACAAAGATCGAGGACTACGCGTTCCTTAGCGATACGCAGACCGGCGCCTTGGTGAGTCGGGATGGATGCGTGGATTGGCTTTGTTTTCCGCGTTTTGATTCACCGGCGTGCTTTGCGTCGCTTTTGGGCGACACCAGAAACGGACATTGGCGTTTTTTTCCTGAGGAAGAAGTCGTCGAAACACGCCGCCGTTATCGCGGCGACTCGCTTATTCTCGAAACGGAAATTGAAACCAAAAGCGGCGCCGTGCGACTGATCGATTTCATGCCGCCGCGCGGCGAGAATCCGGACATCATCCGCATCGTGGAAGGGTTGCGCGGCAAGGTGCAGATACAGATGGAGCTGATCATTCGGTTTGATTACGGGCAGATCGTGCCGTGGGTGCGCAAATGCCATGAGGGCTTGGAAGCGATTGCCGGACCGGATGGCTTGATCTTGAGAACGCCGGTTGAAACGCGCGGCGAGGACCTGACCACCGTCGCTGAATTTGCGGTTGGCGAAGGCGAGCGGGTCCCGTTCGTGCTCACGTGGTTTGCATCACACAAGGATCCACCAAGGCCGATCCATTTCGAGCATGCCTTGCAGGACACCGAAAGATATTGGCGAGCGTGGTCCAATCAGTTTCAGGGCCAGGGGAGATGGCGCGACGCAGTGATGCGCTCGCTGCTTGTTCTCAAGGGGTTGACTTACGCACCGACAGGAGGTCTGGTCGCCGCGGCGACGACATCGTTACCTGAACAAATAGGAGGGCCGCGCAACTGGGACTATCGCTACTGCTGGTTGCGAGACGCCACATTCGCTTTGCTCTCATTGCTGCGCGCCGGTTATCGCCAGGAAGCCGAGGGTTGGCGTGAGTGGCTCCTGCGGGCTGTCGCTGGGAGCCCTGCCCAAATGCAGATCATGTACGGTGTTCGCGGCGAACGCCGCCTCGATGAAGCCGAAGTTCCCTGGCTTTCAGGGTACGAAAAGTCTGCACCGGTACGCATCGGCAACGCTGCCTCGAAACAATTTCAGCTCGATGTGTACGGGGAGGTACTGGCGACGATGTTCGAAGCCGATTGTGCTGGGATCAAAATGCAGGAGCCTGATTGGGCTTTGATGGTGCATTTGATGAAATTCCTGGAATCAAACTGGCAGAAACCAGATGAAGGAATTTGGGAAGTGCGGGGCGGACGAAAAAATTTCACGCACTCGAAAATGATGGCGTGGGTGGCGTTTGATTGCGCCGTGAAACTTGTTGAGGAATGCGGATGCGCGGCGGGCGAGCATCATAGCCGCTGGCGAAAGGTTAGAGAGCAAATTCACCGGGAGGTATGCGAGCGTGGGTATAGCTCAAAGAGAAAGGCATTCACCCAATTTTATGGCTCCGATGCGCTGGACGCCAGCCTTCTGACAATGCCACTCGTCGGTTTTCTGCCCGCAACAGATGAGCGTGTCCGCAACACCATCGAGGCTATCGAACGGGAGTTGATGGAAGATGGTTTCGTGGTGCGCTATCGGCCGGAGGAATGCGGGGTGGACGGACTGCCGGGCCGTGAAGGCGTTTTTATACCATGCTCCTTTTGGTTGGTCGCCTGCTGGCACCTGCTCGACCGAAAGAAAGAAGCGCGCGAATTGTTTGAGCGTTTGCTGGATGTGCGAAACGATCTGGGACTTCTCTCCGAGGAGTACGATCCGCGCGATAAACGACAGCTGGGAAATTTTCCGCAGGCATTTTCACATGTTGCGCTCCTTGGTGCCGCCCGAATTCTTGGCGGTGACCAGGAGACCGCGACACAGCAATAAGTGGGAACACAGCCCATCTTGCCTGGTCGGCATTAACACCGGCGAGCGGGGATGCCCACCTGCCCCACAGGCTGGGAAGCCTGTGCTACTTCCCGCTCGAAGAAACGAGGCACCGAATCAGATCCTCGATCGTTACGATCCCGCAAAAACGTTTCTTTCGGTCCAGGACAGCAGCAAGTCCGAGTCGGGCAGCGCGCAATTGCTGCACCACCCGATAAGCAAACTCATCCTCAGTGGTGGTTACAATGCGCCGGACATAATTGTGTATCGGTTTGTTTCCATTCTGATCGAGCAGGATATCGAGGATGTTAATCAAACCATCAGGTTGTCCTCCTGGTGTGATCACGGGCAGACGATCAAGGCTGGAAGAAGCGCCGAGCTCAATTGCTTCCCGGGTTGATGCGCTCGGCGGCAAAGCGATGACTTTCACCGGCGGCAGCATTACATCGCGCACTTTGACGGTACGAAAGTCCACCACGTTATGAATCATCGCGCGTTCGGTTGGAGTCAGAGAGCCCTCAAGCTCGCTTTGCGTCGTGATCTGTTTTAGATCCTCGCGTCCGGCAAAAAGGCGAGCACGCCTGGCCGCGCGATCCGGCAGGAGCAGTTTGCCCAGCCGCGCACCGACTTCGAGCAATGGCGAAAACAAAAGCGATGCAAGTTCGAGCACGCCGGCAAGCTGAGCAAGCGCGCGAAATGGAAATCGCCGGAAAAGCGATTTCGGGAGAACTGAGAGCAGAAACAGATACACTGGAAGCGCAATGGCCAGAGAGATAAAGTAGCCTGCGAGGCCCCATGACCGGACTAATTCCCGCGTCAGCAGGAATAGACCAAGTATGTCCGCTGCGTTCGTGAAGAGCAGAACGGTGACCAGTAATCGCTCCGGGTGTTTCAACAAACGATTCAACCGCACCGCAGCTGGCAGCCGGCGCTTCACATTTTGCCGCAATCGAACCGGATCGATCGAAAGGAGCCCGCTTTCGATTCCATTGAAGAGAAATGAAACAATCCAGCAACAAAAAATGATCAAAGCGCTCATTATGCTGCTGCCCCAAAAGCTTTCGGAGTTGTCTTCTCCAGCAGGATTTCCTCGACTCTTTTGCCTGCCGCGCGACGCACCGTAATTGCCAGGCCGGGGATCTCCAATTTTGCGCCCGAGGCGGGCAAATAACCGAGCCGTGTGAAGACGAATCCGCCAATAGTATCAATCCCTTCTGCGTCGATTTGAAAACCGAGATATTCGCTTAAATCGTCGAGGCGCGCGTCGCCGCTAACAAGAAATCTACCATTCCCGAGCGGCTCGATATAAAGAGCGACATCGTCCCGTGGCACAACATCGGAAAGGATTTCTTCCACGATATCCTCCATCGTGATAATTCCTTCGGTGCCGCCAAATTCGTCAACCACGACTCCCATCCCCTGGGGACGAGTCAAAAAAAGCTTGAGCAGCTCCAACGCCCCCATCGTCTCGGAGACGAAAGAGGGCGCGATCAGCTTCTCGGTGTAATGCTCCGATGAATCGAGCAGGAACAATTTCACATCGATGATTCCGAGAATTTGATCGGGCGTGTCCGCATAAACCGGGACGCGTCGATATCGATTTTCCTTCAGGCGCGCAATTGCTTGGTCGTTCGTTAAATCATCCGGCAACATGAAACTATCGACACGCGGTGTCATGCAGTCCTTAGCGGTCTTATCACCGAGTTTGATGATTTCCTGAATGATTTCGGCTTCGCCTTCATACAAAGCGCCTTCCTCCTCACTCATCTCGAGTAGCGTCTCCAATTCCTCGTCGCTCAATCGTGGTCGAGTGCGTAGACGCGAGGGAGTGAAAAGATCGACCACGCGAGCGCTGACGCTTTCGAGACTGCGGCCGATGCGGTCGAGAAGTGGCATCGAGATCTGCAAGGCAAAGGCGCCTATTGTTGAGAGTCGATAAGGCGCTGAAATGGCCAGTAGCTTTGGGATTAGATCGCAAAGCAGGACGACAATTGCGAAGATCACAAGCGCGGCCACCCATTGCGAAATACGACCCGCCAGAGGGCCCTCCCACAGGAAGAAGAGACACAGTATGATCAGCAGAACATTTATTAGTCCATCACCGAGGAGCAGGACATTGAGGACATGGCGCGGATTTTCTCGGAAAAGTTGCACAAATTTCGTGAGCCTTGGATGATTGGTTTCCAGACGGCGCAATTGATGCGGCTTAAGAGAAAAAAGGGCCGTCTCGACGCCGGAAAACAGCGCGGAACAGAAAATCAAAATCGAGAGGACCACCAGCAGGATGGCCAGGGCCACAGCTGTCATTTTGTATGGCGACACAGCCAGGATGACCGTTTAACTGCCCGAGGCGAGCAGTCTCGTTCCCCTGAAAAACTAGTGCATGTGAGTTTGCCCATTATCTGAGCCGTTGGCAAATTAAGCCCCTTGATGAGTAAAGGCGAGAGGATTTCGCGATTTGTGGCGGAGTTGGGCGCCGGAGATGTCGATCCAAACCAGAGCGACATCGCAAAGCATCCATTTTATCGCGCGTTTTTCCATTGCTGGAATGAACAACATTATTACGAGGCGCATGATGTTCTGGAGCAGCTTTGGCTCAGGACGAAATCATCCGATGCAGACTATTTCAAAGGATTGATTCAGGCGGCTGGCGCTTTCGTTCACCTTCAAAAGCGCTTCGAACATCCATTTCATGCCAAACACGGCAAGCGTTTGCCTCCTGCGGTGCGTTTGTTCCGGCTCGCGGAGAGGAACCTGTCGCGGTTCGGTCCGCGACATCACGAGTTGGACGTCGCCGGATTCTGTCAGCTTTTGCACGAATACGCCGATCGGATCGTCGCATCCGATTACCAGACCAATCCTTGGTCGCCAGAGACGGCTCCAAAACTGAAGTTGATGTAGCCACTGGGCCTGCGGCCGGGCCCTGCGGCAACCTGCTTAGCATTGAACGGAAAGAAACGGCCCACAGGGCCGTGGCTACAGCCGCGGCGGACCGACTAGGCGTGCGCGGCGCGTCATCTCGTGAAAAGCAGTTTCATCCCGGCGATAAGAAGGACTGTCGCCAATAAAAACGAAATCACCCGCACAGCAAAACGCCTGCTGCCCAAATGCGATCCCACAATCCCGCCAATTATCGCAGCTGCTGCGAGGACGAGACCCAGCGAAGGAATCGAACGAACCTTTGTAAAGTAGCCAACCAGCCCGGCGATCGAGTTCACCCAAATGAACAACGCCGAAACAGCTGCGGCCTGGCGGATGTGTGCCCATTCACAAAACAGCAATAGCGGTGTGAGAAATATTCCGCCGCCAGTTCCAGTTAGGCCGGAAAGAAAACCAAGCCCTGCACCCACACTAATGGCCACCGGCCGCGAGGGGGCGACCGCTTGCGGCGGGTCGCTTCGGCGAAACACCAGCCGCGCAGCGGAAAAAAGCAGCACAACGCCTATCAGAACCCGGAGAACCGAAGCAGAGGGTTGCAGGTAACCGCCGACATATGCAGCCGGAATGGAAAGTAGCGCGAATGGCCAAAATAATTTCCAAGAGAAATAACCAGCCCGCCAGAATTGGAATGTGCCAATGGATGCGACCAAAATGTTAAGCACAAGCGCCGTGGGTCGAATAACAGTCGGTGCGACTCCAAACAGCGTCATCGTAGCGATGTAACCCGACGCCCCCGCATGGCCGACCGATGAGTAAAGAAATGCGATCACTCCAACGGCGAAAAACAAAAGAATGAGATGAATGCTGTCCATGGAAATGACGAATGACTAACGACGAATCAATTACGAATGACAAACCTGGGGAGCGCGGGCGCCTCGCCCGCTCTTTTCGGCGCCCTCGCCGAAAACCTCCCGAGGAGTGTCCCGCGAGGCGCGTGACACAGCGGGCGGGGGCGCCCGCGCTCCCCAATTCGTCATTCCTCCGACATTCGTGCTTCGTCATTTCTTTGAGAATCATCGAGCGCGTTCGGAATCACATCAAACAATGATGTAAACTTGGTCTGCGTTACACATCATCCATGACAAGTCGCTTCCGCTTTGGATTTCTCGCGTTAACGTGGTTGGTGACGTCGAGCGACAATCTTGCTGAGCCCAAGCCGGCGCGTCCCGAACACACGAACCGCCTGGCGCAGGAAAAGTCTCCTTATCTTCTTCAGCACGCGCATAACCCTGTGGATTGGTATCCGTGGGGCAAAGAAGCCTTCGCGAAGGCGCGGAGCGAAAACAAACCGATCTTTCTTTCGATTGGTTATTCCACCTGCCACTGGTGCCATGTAATGGCGCACGAATCGTTCGAAAACGAAGAAGTGGCCGCGACCATGAATCGCGAGTTTGTGAACATCAAAGTAGACCGGGAAGAGCGCCCCGATGTTGACCGTGTTTATATGACCTTTGTGCAGGCGACCACTGGCGGAGGAGGGTGGCCGATGAGTGTCTGGTTAACGCCTGATCTGAAGCCATTTGTTGGAGGAACCTATTTCCCACCAGAGGAACGATACGGTCAGCCCGCTTTCAAAACCGTACTCGAACGAGTTGCGACGGCTTGGAAGGAGAATCACGACAAAATTGTCGAACAAGGCGGCAGGATCGTTGCGGCGCTCCGTGAATCTCAATCAACGGCAGCTGCGGAAGGAAAAATCGACGCAGCGGTTTTAGATGCCGCTTTCCAACAGATTGACCGTAGTTACGACCCGAAGGAAGGCGGCTTCGGTAACGCTCCAAAATTTCCGCGACCAGTGACACTCAATTTCCTGACGCGATTCTATGTACGCGATCCCAAACGCGAATCAGGCAAACATGCGCTTGAAATGACTCTGTTCACGCTGCGCAAAATGGCTGCGGGCGGAATGCATGATCATATCGGCGGCGGGTTTCATCGTTATTCGGTCGATCGTTACTGGCATGTGCCGCACTTCGAAAAAATGCTCTACGATCAGGCACAGCTTGCTGGCGCATATCTCGATGCATTCCAAATCACGCGAGATCAACAATACGAGGTAGTCGCTCGCGATGTTCTCGATTACGTCGCCCGTGACATGACATCGAAGGAAGGCGGATTCTTTTCCGCCGAAGATGCCGACAGCCCCGCCGGGATCGGCGATCCCGGTCACGAGAAAACCGCCGAAGGCGCATTCTATATCTGGACGAAAAAAGAGATCGACGCTGCGCTTGGTGATGCCGCCGAGATTTTCCATTTCCATTACGGCGTGCAGCCGCACGGAAACGCACCGGAAGGAAGCGATCCGCAGGATGAATTCCGCGGCAAAAATATTTTAATTGAGCGTCACACGATTGCGGAGACTGCAAAGCACTTTGGTAACACAGGCATCTTGTCCGCCAGTCGGACGGACTCGTCCCGTGGCGAGCCTGTGCGGCCGGCGGGCGTCTCGCCTCCCGATCCTGAGAGTGGGCAAGCCGCCCGCGATTTGTTAAAGCGATGCCGCGAGAAATTGTTTTCCATTCGTTCGAAACGACCGCGGCCCCATCTCGACGACAAGATCATTGCCGCTTGGAATGGCCTGATGATTTCCGCTTATGCCCGCGGCGCGCAGGTACTCGATGAACCGCGCTACCTGGAAATTGCAACGCGCGCCGCCAAATTTCTCAGGACAAATCTCTATGGAGAAAAGAGCAAATTGCTCTATCGCAATTATCGCGGTGGGCGCAGCGATATCGAAGGCTTCGCGGACGATTACGCGTTCGTGATCCAGAGCCTTCTCGATCTATACGAAGCCTCGTTCGATGTCGAGTGGTTGAAATTTGCGATCCAATTGCAGGAGACGCAGGATCGGTTGTTTTTTGACGAGAAGAACGGCGGCTATTTCAGCACGAGCGGTAAAGACGAAAGCGTATTCCTCCGAATGAAAGACGACAACGACGGCGCGGAGGCCGCGGCCAGCTCCGTCGCAGCGCTAAATCTTTTACGGTTAGCACAATTTCGCGATGATCCCGCGGCTGCGGGAGCTGAGCGCGCGAGAAAGACCATCGATGCGTTTGCGACTACGCTCTCGCACTTCCCCAGCGCGATGCCGCTAATGCTGGTAGCGCTCGACTACTCGCTGAGCAAGCCGCGCCAGATCGTGATTGCTGGGAAGAGGGATGCACCGGAAACCAAAGCGCTGGTTAAAGAAGTGCACCGCCATTTCCTGCCGAACACGGTTCTATTTCTCGCGGATGGCGCCGAAGGCCAGGGGTATATCGGCGAGAAAAACGAAGCGATACGCGCGATGTCGCCGATCGATGGCAAACCGGCCGCTTATGTGTGCGAAAATTTCACATGCAAAGCGCCGGTCACCGACCCAAAGCAACTCGGCGATTTGCTTTTAAAATAATCCGGCGCCGGCTAGCAAGATTTGTAGCCACGGCCCCGCGGGCCGTTTTGAATGCGTCTCGAGAAAGTGCAGATGTAACCGGCCGCAGGCCGGTGGCTAGAGGCCATCGCTTACTTACTGCCGGGCTTCACAGCCGGGATTTCTGCCAGATGGGGCGGGAGATTGTCAGCGGGAAACGTTTCAACGGTCATCTCGACGAGGCTCATGAACGGACAACCAAAATCGGGTTTGGCTTCACCGCTCCGATCGACAATCACGCCGACCGCAAGGACGATACTGCCGTGTGCGCGGACGATGTCGATTGTTTCCTGCACGCGTCCGCCGCGCGTCACGACATCTTCGACGACAACGAATTTTTCGCCCCGCGAAATTTGAAAACCGCGCCGCAAGACGAGCTTGCCTTCGTCTTTTTCGACAAAGATATGACGTTTACTTAACGAGCGGCCGACCTCCTGGCCAACGATAATTCCGCCGAGAGCAGGGGAGATCACCGTGTCGCAATCGAATTTGCGCAGTTTATCCGCGAGCCATCCACAGATTTTTGCAGCGATCTCGGTGTCCTGAAGAAGCAAAGCGCATTGGAAATACTGCCGGCTATGCAGCCCAGAGCGCAAAATGAAGTGGCCGTCCAATAGCGCGCCTGTCTTGCGAAAAAGGGCGAGAATGTCTTCGCTCATTAGAGGAGAAACGGCAGGCAAGATGCCCGCCGGCCCCACAGGCAGGATGCCTGTGCTACGCTGTTAACCAGACGTGTCATATGCCGTTTGTCCATCCTTGTCCGCGATCGCGATGACTTCGATTTCTACATTTGCCCCCTTGGGCAGCGCGGCGACCTGGATAGTGGAACGAGCGGGAGGATCCTGCTTGAAATACGAACCATAAACTTCGTTAACAGTCTGGAAATCGCCGAGGTTCGTGAGAAAAATCGTTGTCTTAACGACATGGTCGAAGGTTAGTCCCTCAGCCTTCAAAACAGCCGCGATGTTATCGAGCACGCGTCGGGTTTGCGCGGCAATGTCGCCAGGAACAATCTGACCCGATTTTGGGTCGAGCGGAATTTGCCCGCTGCAAAAAAGGAACCTTCCGCTGCGAACCGCCTGCGAGTAGGGACCAATCGCCCCCGGAGCTTCGCTTGTAGAAATGATTTTCTTCATGTCGGCGATTGTAGCTGCAAACTTCTCGTGCACAATGAGCACGGTAAGGGCGACCGCCTAAAAAATAGCCAGGGTGATCCTGAGCGAAGCGAAGGAGCCCACAGCACGCGGTCGATTACACGAAATGGCAAGTGTTATCAACAACCCGTTGAGAGATCCCTCACTTCGTTCGGGATGACAGATTGAGAATCTGACCGATATTGAAAGCTCAAATGGTTGGCTGGATTTTAAAGAAAATTCTTGGGTCGAAAAATCAGCGCGAGCTTAAGCGGCTGTCGCCGATTGTACGCCGGATCAACGAGATGGATGAGCAATTCAAGAGCTTGTCCGACGACGAGTTGCGCGGCAAGACGGCGGCTTGGAAGGAAGAGCTCTCCAAAATTCCCGACCTGCAAGATCAATGGAAAAAACTGGATGAGATTTTGCCCGAAGCGTTCGCCGTCGTGAAAAACGCGGCGCGTCGGCTGAAAGAACGACAGCACAGCTTCACGGTATGCGACCAGCCCATGGTCTGGGACATGGTGCACTTCGATGTTCAACTGCTCGGCGGAGTCGTCTTGCATCGAGGCAGGATCGCAGAAATGGCCACCGGCGAAGGTAAAACGCTGGTTGCAACTTTGCCCCTTTATCTAAACGCGCTCACTGGCCGAGGAGCGCACCTGGTAACAGTAAACGATTACCTGGCGCGGCGCGACGCGGAGTGGATGGGCCAACTCTACAATTTTCTCGGCCTGACAGTTGGGTGCATCGAACACGACCAGGAACCGGATGTTCGCCGCGAACAATACGCGATGGACATCACGTACGGAACGAACAGCGAGTTCGGTTTCGATTATCTGCGCGACAACGGGATGGCCACGACGCGGGAACAACAGGTTCAGCGCGGTTATCACTATGCCATTGTGGATGAAGTCGATTCCATCCTGATCGATGAAGCGCGCACGCCGCTTATCATCAGCGGGCCGGCGACGATTTCCACGCATCAATACGACAAGTGGAAACCGCTCATTGACCAGTTGGTGCGGAAGCAAAATATGCTTTGCAACCGCGTAGCGAGCGAAGCGATTGAGAAATTTGCCCAGGGCGAGGTCGAGATGGGGGGTCGTCTCATGTTCAAGGTGAAGCTCGGTCAGCCGCGCAACAAACAGCTTTTGCGCATGATGGAAGACCCTGACAAGCGCCGCGCCATCGATAAAGCTGAGCTTTCCTTTTTCCAGGACACGCGCAAAGAAGAACTGTTTGCGCTCAAGGAAGAATTGTTCTTCACCATCGACGAAAAATCGAACGAAGCCGATCTCTCGGAGCAGGGCCGCGCCTTTCTCAATCCCGATGATCCAAACGCATTCGTGTTGCCGGATTTGATTAACGAATTCACGGAAATCGATCTGGATCAGACACTCTCGCCAGAGGAAAAGGACAAGAGAAAAGCGGAGCGCCAGCAACATTGCGACGCGCAAGCTGAGCGTATCCACAACATCTCGCAACTACTGCGTGCCTACTGCCTCTTCGAGAAGGATGTCCAGTACGTTATCGAGGACAACAAGGTTGTGATCGTCGATGAATTCACAGGGCGTAAAATGCCGGGCCGGCGGTGGAGCGACGGATTACATCAGGCAGTCGAAGCGAAGGAGGGTGTCCAGATCGATCGTGAGACCCAAACCCTGGCTACGATCACGATTCAAAATTATTTCAGGCTTTATCAAAAACTGGCTGGAATGACCGGCACGGCCGAAACCGAAGCCGCAGAGTTTCACGACATTTATAAACTCGACGTGAACGTTATTCCGACCAATCGGCCGGTGCGGCGCACGGATCACAACGATCGCATCTACAAGACCCGCCGCGAAAAGTACAACGCGGTCATTAAGGAGATCAAAGGAGCCCATGCGAAAACCCAGCCCGTACTGGTCGGCTCGGTGAGCGTCGAGGCCTCTGAGCTAATCAGCCGGATGCTGAAGCGGGAGAAAATTCCGCACAACGTGTTGAACGCAAAATTTCACATGCAGGAAGCGGAGATCGTCGCGCGCGCCGGTCAACCGGGCACGGTCACGATTTCAACCAACATGGCTGGCCGCGGCACTGACATTAAGCTCGGTTCAGGCGTGACAGAGCTCGGTGGTTTGATGGTAATTGGCACGGAGCGTCACGAGGCGCGCCGAATCGATCGGCAGCTACGCGGACGCTGCGCGCGCCAGGGCGATCCGGGTGCGTCGCGCTTTTATGTCAGTTTCGAAGACGACCTAATGCGCAATTTCGGCGCGGCCGATCGCATGACGAGAATCATGGAGCGCTTCGGGCTCGAAGAAGGCCAGGAACTCGAGCATCGATGGCTGAACAAGTCGGTCGAGACGGCGCAGAAACGTGTGGAACAACGCAACTACATGATTCGAAAACGGACGCTCGATTTCGACGATGTGATGAATATGCAGCGCGAAGTCGTTTACACGTACCGCAACGAAGTGATCGATTCCGAGGAGCCGCGCAAACTTATTTACGAAGTGATCGACGAAGCCGTGCCGGCAAAAGTGAAAGAATATCTCGATGTCGATGAGCCCAATTACACGGGCCTCACGCATTGGGTGAACACGACTTTTCCGCTCGGTTTAACGAAGGAAAAAGCGCAGTTCGACACGCGCGCAGTTGACGAAAACACGCAGTTTCTGATCGAGAAGATCAAGGACGCGTACGAGCGCAAGTCGAGCCACGAAGAACCGACTGCGGTCAAAAGCCTGGAGCGCTACATCATTCTCAACGCGATTGACCGGCTCTGGCAGGAACATCTCTACGCAATGGACGCACTGCGCGAAGGCGTTTATCTCCGGGGTTACGCGCAAAAAGACCCGCTCATCGAGTACAAGACGGAGGCCTACGACATGTTTGTCGAATTGATGGCGAACATTAAGAACGAAGTGTTAAATAATCTGTTCCGCAGTACTTCGAACTTGCAGGCATTCGAGAATTTCCTGGCGACATTGCCACAGTTCTTGATGCGCGAGCATGCGCCAACCGCGCCCACTGCGGGCGCCGATGCGCGCATGCGTCAGCCCGTTGGCGCAATGGCGGGAGTCGCAGCCGGAGACGGCGATGGCGCAGGCGAAGTATCGATTGATCTTCCCGTACGCCGTTCCATACCAAAAGTCGGGCGCAACGAACCATGTCCGTGCGGCAGCGGAAAAAAATACAAGAACTGCTGCGGACGGATTGCGTAAATCGTAGGGCGCGGTCGCGCGAACCCGTCATTTCCGAGTGAATTGAGGAATGGAGCGAGTGGGACGAGCGACATGGATGGAAATGCTGCGAGGGTAGCGGCGAGAGAGTCGGGAGACGAACAGGTTCAATCTCCAAGTGTTTCAGAAATATCGAGGGATGTCTCCAGCCTGCGTCCCGCGGGACTACGGCTTGGCAGGCGCGTCCGTTCGAAATGACAAGTCAGGATGGTTTGGGGAGTTCATAGGTTGTGATCTCGAGCGCGTGGCCGTCGGGATCGCGAAAATAAATGGAGTGCGAAATCTCGTGATCTTGAAATTCGAATTTGATTCCGCGTTTTTCGAGTTCGCGCTGCGCTGCAAGGAAGTTTTGTCTGGTTGCGCGAAAAGCGAGATGAAGCATTCGCAGTTCGCGGTGACTTGATGATGTCGGTTTTGCATCTGGGCTCGCAGGAAACAGCGCTATTCCAGTATTTCCTTTGCCAATAAAAGTCGGCACGCCGTTCCACACGCCGTCATGAAGTCGCTCAAAGCCGAGAACTTCGATATACCATTTCACAGATTGCTCGATATCGCGCACGCCCAGAGCTACGTGATCAATTCCTTCGAGTTGCATGGGAAACCGAGACAGAATCTACAGAATTGCTTCGATCAATAAAGAGGAAGCATCCCGCAGTCGCGCCCTTGATTGACATGCTTATCGGGGTCGCTCGTTCGATTTCAAAGCCGTGCACAATGGAGCACAGGCTTCTAGCCTGTGGGGCCGACGGGCATCTTGCCTGTCCGGATCGCGCGCACACAATGGCAGGCAGGATGCCCGCCAGCCTCACAGCCAAGATGGCTGTGCTACGTGACGCCGCTCAATGCAGATAATCCAAACGATCATCCATTTTCCCATTTCGCAGCGCATCGAGAAAACTTGCGTAGTCTTTGAGCGGACCTCCAGCGACTGGCTAGATGACTGATCATCGATGTAAAGTTTGACGTGGCAGTGAAACGACTTCACCCGAGTCGAGTCTTACATTGACCGGGCGATCCGGATAGCAGGAGTCTTCGTCCCATGCGGGATCGCTTTGCACAACACCGCGCGTGGACTGCGCAGTCATGACTCTTTCTCCAATGTGCAGGATGTCCGTGTGTGGTCCATAGTAGGTGCCTTCATGCAAATGCGATCGACAGGTAATCGCGGCGACGCCAACGACGGCGAGTAGGAATAACGCGCCAAGCGACAGGATTAACCAACGAATCGGACGAGGCATCTAACGAGAACAAGCTGAGCGACCGCTGACGAGAGCGAGCGCGGCTTGGAATTCCAGCGTTGAAGTCATCAAGAGTAAATTTTCACGTCGGTCAGCGGTTCGCTCCAGCGATTGGTTAGGTCTCTTATCCCTCAAGGTTCAAAACGAGATTCGTAGGGCGATGGAAATATCTCTGATCACACTCAAGCAGTCTCATCGCGTGCAACTCGCGGCTGATAGACTGAATCTGTGATTTGCGCGAACGAAACAGACCAAAGCCAAACTGCTTTCTCCAGACGACGGCATAGCGAACGAGGTTTGCTGCGAAACGGTTCGGTGGAACTGGCAATCTGCCTTCTGGCGTGGAACCGACGAAAACAACGCGAATCGGCTCTCCGTTTCGCCTGCGAATGTCTGTAGCAATGATTCCGCGAACGTAACGCTGCACAAGTGAGTAGCCATAAGGATACCCGTGCTCAAGCTGCGCGAGGGCTTCAGTGACGTCGGTCACGAAAGGTGCGGGGCCACGCACGCTGATCGCACCGACGCGGGATTCGGGAAACTTCGCGCACTCACGCTCGTACTGGTCCTCGGCAATGACCGCAGCACCTTTATTGAGCAGCCGCGCGAGTGATGATGGAATCTGCACGAGACCTAACGAGAAGTAGGCGAACTTTCGTAAAAGAACGCGAATATTTCTTCGTCTAATTCGGCCATTACATCGCCGCTTGCTTCCACGTGGCGGCATGGGCGCGGACTGGGTGATCGAAACCTTTAAGCGTAACTTCACCCAGGTCCTCGAAAAGGAGTCCTTTGCCGAGACATAACTCGGCAATGACGTTCGATACGAGGATTTGTTCCGGCTGGGCGTGACCACACAAGCGGGACGCCAGTTGAACCGTCGTCCCAAAGAGATCGTTATGTTGCTCGACTGGTTCGCCTGCTGCAGCGCCGACTCGAACTTTAAGATGGCGGTCGGGGTTCGCTTGCGCATGCCTTGCCAGTTCGCGTTGGACCTGAATTGCGCATCGAACCGCGCCCGCTGCCGAGACGAATGAGGCCATGATCCCGTCGCCCGTGTGCTTGACCTCGCGACCGCCAAGGGCGGACAACGCATCTCGCACGATCACGTCGTGCACGCCGAGGATGGCAAGCGCCGCTTCATCGCCGAGCGATTGAGTCAACGTCGTTGAATTCACGACGTCCGTGAATAGCACGGTTCGAATTCCCGGATCTCGCGCATCGGCTCCGGCATCCGGCAGCACGGCCGCCCCAGCTGAATTTGTTTCGACCCCACCCAGAAAGCCTTCCACAAGCTCAGGCTGTATCTCAATCAGCTTCTCCGCCACAAGGCCGTGCGCTTCGCGATGGACACATTGGGCTGCCTCGGCGTTTGGTGCATGAACAAGACAAAACACTTTGCGTGCCTTCTCGTTGAACCAGTATTTGGTGTATTCGACGCCATATTTCCGCTGCGTGTCCATGTCTTTGGCGTGAGCCTTTGCGACATCTTCCGGAGTGGTTCCCTCCGGAAGATTGTGAATGTCCATGTACAACGGCATAGCCGCGAAACTTTACCGCGATATTACGCGATGCAAAACGCTGATGCTGGCAGGATGAGTAAGCGTTTGGTAAACGACGCAATAGCGCTCGGTCAGACGAAGCAATGTGGCGAGCTGTTCTTCGCTAGCATCGATATCCAAATCGAAGTTTAGCCGGATTTCTTTGAATCCAACTGGCACATCTTTGGAGACGCCGAGTGTGCCGCGAAAATCGAGATCGCCCTCTGCTCGAATCGTCGCGTCGCGTAATGGAATGTTCAAAGCGGTAGCCACCGCGCGGAGGGTGACGCCGGCGCAGCCTACCAGCGCTTCGAGCAACATGTCTGCCGAACACGCGCTTTGTCCATCACCGCCTGTCGCAGGATGAAGACCCACTTCAACGGGCGCCTTTCCGGTTTCAATTTTGCAGGTGACGTTTTCGCCGATTCGTCCTTCTGCCCGGAGTGTGACCAACGCGGTCTCAGTATGCTCTCGATATTGCGCTTTTAGAGGCGCCTGCAGTGATCTCAGTTCATCAGCGTTCATTGGTAATCTCGATCTTCGCACAAGATAGCTATCACGGAAAAGCGACGGGTCCTCGCTTCGCTTTCATTGCGTCAGCGGTAATATCGCGTGCGACTGTCCGGCTATTTGGGGCTCGGTTTAATATTTTGATTCACGCGAAAGAAATTATCTGGATCGTATTTCTTTTTGATCGCGACCAGCTGCTCGTAATTCGCGCCGTACGTCTTTTTCACGCGTTCTTCGCCTTCATCACCCATCAAAAAGTTTACATACGCTCCGCCGGCAGAGTAGGGATGAACCGCATCGTAGTAACTTTTCGTCCACGAGACGATTTTTTCTTTGTTCGCGGCATCAGGATCAACACCGACCATCACTTGTGCCCACTTGGCGTCGCGATAATTCCAGGCAGTATCTGTTTTGCCGACACGGGAGGCCGCTCCGTCGATCGGATACATATGCATGGTGGAATGCATCGTTGGAAGCGCTTCACCAAATCGAATGTGTTGCGCAATCGCATCGTCGCTCAATTCATTTACGAAATCGGCTCGCCAATACCATTGAAGGCCGGGAGGGTACAGCGCATCGAACATGCTCTGTAGAGCTGGCTGCGGCAGGGGACCTACAAAATCGAGGGCAGGTTTCTTGAAGGCGCGGATCGGCTTGAATGTCTCCTCGGCTTTCTCCTGAGGCCCCGCGTATGCCCAGATAACGCCGCACATTTTTTTCATGTGCAGATGTTCCGGGAAAGGCGGCGCGGGCGGGACAGTGAGAAAGGCGAAAAAGCCACTTAGATCATCGGGAGCCGCGGGAATCAGTTCGCGGTACCATTTCATTACCTCTGCTGTTTCGCTCAGCTCGTAGAGCATCGGGCCGCCATAGATCATGTCGATCGGGTGCAGCTTGAATGTAAACGCTGTTACAACGCCAAAATTTCCGCCACCGCCGCGAAGTGCCCAGAACAAGTCGGAATTTTCATCAGCGTTCGCCTTAACAAAAGTGCCGTTGGCCAAAACGACATCGGCCGAGACAAGATTATCAATGCTTAATCCGCATTTGCGCGTGAGATGCCCGACTCCTCCGCCAAGCGTTAATCCACCAACGCCGGTAGTGGAAATGATTCCGCTGGGCGTCGCCATCCCGAACGCATGCGTCGCGTGATCGACATCACCCCATGTGCACCCGCAGCCAACGGTTACAGTGCGCGCCGTCGGATCGACCCGCGTATATTTTATCGGGCTCAAGTCGATGACCAACCCATCGTCGCAAATTCCCAAACCTCCCGCGTTATGTCCACCGCTGCGGATGGCGAGAAGTAGATCGTTTTCTCGCGCAAAGTTCACGGAGCTAATGACGTCAGCCACATCGGCACAACGGGCGATGAGTCGCGGCTTTTTGTGGATCATCGCGTTGTATACCTTCCGGGCTTCATCGTAATCTTTGTCGCCCGGTTCGATCAGTCGCCCACGCAGGTTCGCTTTGAAAACAGTAACAGCATTCTCGTTAAGCATGACGAAGTCTCAGCGAAACGGTCTTATGGTCAAGACAGGGAAGGTCTCAGCATTTTCATTGAGATCTTGACCGGTGTGGCGCTAATATGTCTGCCCACTGAAGCAGGCGATGTGTGACCCGGACAGACCTTGGACGCGGCGGGAATTCTTGAAACTCGCTGGGCAGGCGGGACTGCTCAGCACGGTTCCGACGCTCGCGAGCGCTTCTGCCGCGCTCAACCCCGACACGGTTTGCATTTCGATCCTGCACACAACGGATTTACACGGTCATATCCTTCCAACCTCCGATTACGACGGAAACCGGGATCGGGGCGGATTGGCACGTTGCGCGACGCAAATCAGGCGCTGGCAGCGTGAAAATCCCAACTCGATCTTGATCGACGTCGGCGACGTGTATCAGGGCACCGACGTCAGCCTTCGAAACAAGGGCGCGTTGATGATCGATCTGCTCAATCAGCTCGAATATGACGCCTGGGTCGTCGGCAATCATGAATTCGATTGGGGGATGGAATGTTTCGAACGCGCATTGGAACAATCAAACATGCCAGTTCTTGCCGCGAACACGCTGATGGAAGGAAAACCTGCCGGCGAATTTCCAGATGCGAAGCACCCGTTTGCAAAAATTCAGTCTTTCATTTTGAAGGAGATTGCTGGAATCAAGCTCGCGATCATCGGCGTCACCACGCCAGGAATGCCGTTTTGGCTTTGGCCGGAATTTACCCGGGGACTTGATTTCCGGAATCCGGTCGAGCCAGTTCGCCGCGCGATCGCGAGTGCGAAGAAGGGAGGCGCGAACGCGATCGTGTTAACGGGTCACATGGGACTCAAGACCCGCACCGGCGGCGATGATTTTGCCAATACCGTAATGGCGTTGACTTCAGAATTTCCGGAGGTGGCAGTGTTTATCGCAGGTCACACGCATCAGGACGTTCCGAGCCGGCTAACGAATGGCGTGTTGTTTACCCAGGCGGATCATTTTGGGATTCACGTGGGGCGCGTCGATCTTCTCTTCGATCGCAATTCAAAGAAACTGCTGCGCCGAGACGCGATGTGCGAGTTGATGGATAAGCATTTCGCCTTTGATGGTGCAGTTATTTCCCGAGCGAAATCGCAGCTAGCCGAATCGGAGGAGGCGCTGGCCTCACCGATTGGTGAACTCGCCGAGACGCTCCGGAGTCGAAGCGAACCCGGCCGACCGAGTGACTTGGAGAAGCTGATCGGAACTGCGATTATGGAAACGTTATCGGAACGAAATGTGCCTGTGGATGGCGTCATGCACGGCAGCTTCGGTGACACGGCCGAGTTGGTCGCCGGGCCTAAAAGCGTTCGCGACGTCTGGAATGTGATTCCTTTTGAGAACTACATCGTGACAGCACAGCTATCTCCTGAAGAAATAAAAATTAGCATGGACGAAGTATTCGCCACTCATGAGAACCGCAATCTGCTTGGCTTTGCTGTGAAAACAGAGGGTCGCGGCGGCAAGGGTAAAATCGTCTCGATGACTCTGGCCAACGGGGAACCGCTGGATCGCAACAAGAAATACGTCATTGCGCTCAACAGCTTCGACGCGCGCAGTGGCGGCCACCACTTCATGAAATTGCGCGTGTTTCTCGAGCGGCCGGAGGCCCATTGCACTCTGCATCCGGTGCAAACCAGAGATGCGCTGATTGGTTATTTTCAGCGACATAAAGTCGTGCGTCGAATTGCGGCGATACGACCACTTGCAAGCGCGGCATAAATTTTGCGGGTTTCCCTTGCAAAAGGGGCGCATTTCGCTTGCCTATTCCGCCATGCGACTTGGGATCTATTGTGTGATTGGTTTGTTGTTCAGCGCGAATCTTGCATTATCGCAAACAAAGAAGAGTGCACCGCCGGCCCTGCCGGAGTTCCGGCCGGCACTGGTCGGGTCGGGGCCCAATGCACTGATTAACACAATTGATACAGCCGACTTGATCAAAAAAGGTCAAAAGGACGCTGCAATCATGTTTACCTGTCTCGTAGCGCCGACCGGTGAGGTTGCCCGGGCCGGCGCGTATCGCGGCACGAAGGGATCCGAATTGCTCGAGAAAGAAGTCTTAAAACGTCTGGCCAATGCGAAGTTCATTCCCGCGATTCATAACCATGAACCGGTGCTCGCTGTTTTCTACGGCACGGTGAGGTTCGCGGTCGTGAATGGCAAACCGCGGCTGCGCATTTTCGCCAATCAGCAACTGCCGGAATTGGATAAGGAAACTGATTTCATCGATCCGCAGCCTTATGTTGGTAAGGACTCGAAGTTCACGGGGATACGTTATCCCGACACGGGGACTACGGTAGCGCTGACTGGTGTTGTCGAACTTGCACTCGATATTGATGCTGCAGGTAATCTGAAGAACATCCAGGTCGTAACGGAGGAGCCGCCATATCTGGGTTTCGGCAAAGCGGCCCTGTCCGATTTTGATGGCGCAAAATTCATTCCGGCGTTCCGCAACGGCAAACCCGTCGACAGCAAAGTCAAGATTCCGATTTATTACAAGCCATCAGGCTCCTAAACTGGTTGGTCGCCGATTTCCCTGGTGGCAGCCTTGCGGCCGAGTCCGGGCATCTTCTTGAGCCCGTATACGTTTTCGAATTTAGTTGATCAAATTTAGACGTACAATTTTTTTCATGGCTCGGGAATTTGTGGCTGTGGCTGCTTCCTTGTTGCTCGCCTCGTCTGTTTCTGCGCAGAGCGCAAATTCCAATACGCGACCTCGCGCTTCGGATTTAGGACTGAAAGTTGGCATTCTGCCGACTGGTCCACTTAATGCCATCACGGATGTTGCCGGGGTTGAAGTCGGTCACACGACAATCATTAGCGGAGATAACGTCCGCACCGGTGTTACGGCCGTTCTGCCACATTCAGGTAATCTCTACCGCGACAAGGTGCCTGGCGCGATTTTCGTTGGAAACGGTTTTGGAAAACTGACTGGCTCTACGCAGGTCAATGAAATGGGCGAGATCGAAACACCGATCGTGCTGACAAACACTGCGAGCGTTCCGCGTGTAGCAGACGCGGTGATGACCTATATTCTGACTCTGCCGGGAAACGAGAATGTTCTCTCGGTCAACCCGGTGATCGGCGAGACCAATGACGGATACCTAAACGACATACGCGGGCGTCACATCACACCAGACGACGTGTTCGCCGCCATCAAGAAAGCAAAGACCGGCCCAGTTGAAGAGGGGAATGTCGGAGCTGGTACTGGGACTGTGGCGTTTGGTTGGAAGGGAGGAATCGGAACTTCGTCGCGAAAGCTGCCTCAGAATTTCGGTGGGTACACGGTCGGAGTTCTAGTGCAGACGAATTTTGGAGGCGTCCTCTCGATTGCTGGCGCTCCAGTTGGTCAGGAACTAGGTCGGTACTACCTGCACAATGAGTTGCAGGAAGGCAGCCGGAAAGACAAGGCAGACGGTTCGTGCATGATAGTCATCGCGACCGATGCGCCCATCGATCCGCGGAACCTGAGGCGCTTCGCAGCCAGGGCGTGGCTCGGAATGGCCCGCACCGGAAGTGCTGCCTCGAATGGTAGCGGGGATTATGCAATCGCATTCTCGACTGCACCACAGTTACGGAATCACACTTCTGAGAAGCCGCCCACCAGGCATGCCGAACTACTGACCAACGATGCGATCTCGCCGCTGTTTCTCGCTGTGATCGAAGCGACCGAAGAAGCCATCTACAACTCGATCTTTCGAGCGACGACAATGAGCGGGAATGGGCACACGGTCGAGGGGCTGCCAATCGACAAAACGATCGAAATACTGAAGGAACACCGATCCATCAAGTAAGGAGCGTCGCGATGGTGAACAAGATTGTGCGTGCGTCTTTCTTCGAACGTGACCCACTCACTTGCGCGCGGGAGTTGATCGGCACAGAACTAATCTGGGACGATTGCTCGGGGATCGTCGTCGAGGTGGAAGCGTACGCAGCAATCAACGACGAGGCCGCGCATACGTTTACACGGCCGAGCGCGCGCAGCTTTATCGAGCGAAACAACGCCGGTGCGGCTTATGTCTATTTCAATTATGGAATGCATTGGATGCTGAACGTGTTGGTGAAAGGCCACGAGAACGGCTTCGTTTTGATTCGCGCACTAGAGCCGAGGAAAGGGATCGAACGAATGAAGAAACGTCGTGGTCTTAACGACGTGACACGTCTTTGCTCGGGACCGGGCAAACTCACGCAAGCGCTTGGCATCACCAATCGCCATCATGAAATGGATTTGTGCTCCGACCCGCGACATTGCTTCGCTCGCAACACAAAGACGTCTGCGGATGTGGTCGCCGACAAGCGCATTGGTATCACGCGCTCCGCGCATTATCCCTGGCGTTTCACACTGAGGGGCAGTGAATTCGTAAGCCGGGCTGTGAAACTGGAGGGCGGAGCTCCTGCGACGCCGTTGCGTGCAAGGTCTCGCAGGAGCTCGCCCCTCCATTGACTCAGTTGACTGTTCGTTGAAATTCTTTGTTTCGCATGAATCGAACCAAACGCCGTGTTTTACTGGGAATGAGTGGGGGAGTGGACTCCAGCGTCGCGGGATATTTGTTGAGCCAGCAAGGCTACGAGGTCATCGGCGTTACCATGAAAGTTTGGCCGCAGGATTGCATCTCGCGCGCGGAAGACAAATGTTGCGGCCCGCAAGCTGTGGCCGATGCGCGCGGTGCGGCGCATTCGCTGGGTATTCCGCATTACGTCGTTGATGAAGCCGACCAGTTCGAGCGGTTGGTCATTGATTATTTCTCAAGCGAATATCAGGCCGGCCGTACGCCAAACCCGTGTGTGATGTGCAACGAGAAGCTCAAATTCGGCAATCTTTGGAGCAAAGCAGCTGCCCTGGGTTGCGACTACATTGCAACGGGGCATTACGCGATCATTGAACAACGCGCTGATCACGCAATTTTGCGAAAGGGTCTCGACCCACGCAAAGATCAGTCCTATTTCCTTTTCAGTTTGCGTCAGCCCCAGCTTCGACGTGCGTTAACACCACTTGGCAAAATGACAAAACCGCAAATCCGCGAAATCGCGTGCTCGTTAGGCCTTAAAGTTGCGGACAAGGCGGATAGCCAGGAAATCTGCTTTGTTCCTGGGAACGATTACAAAGCGTTTTTGCGCTCGCATCTGGGCGAAAACGAGTTTCATCGCGGCGAGATTTATGATGTTGCCGGGAATTTTCTGGGCGAACACGATGGCATCGAGCTTTTTACGATTGGACAACGCAGAGGGTTGCCGGGCGGCTCACCGCGGCCGCGCTACGTCGTGGATATGGATCCGGCGACGAATCGCGTAATTGTGGGAGATGCTGATGATTTAGTGACGGACGAATTCGAGATCGATCGAGTGAATTGGATTTGCGATATCGCGCGCGGGTTTCATGGAGGGTCGGCCTCCTGTGAGCCCAGTGTCGCAGGAGCTCCGCCCTCCAGACAGTTCGATGTAACGGTGAAGATTCGTTACAGCCACCCAGGGACACGCGCTACGCTGACGCAACTCGACGACGGCCGCGCTCACGTGCGGCTGCATGATCGGCAAAGAGCTGTGACTCCTGGACAAGCAGCAGTGCTTTACGATGACGACATCGTCCTCGGTGGCGGTTGGATTTGCCGAGGCGAGCCGCCTGGGCATTCCGAGCCGATCGGACGCAGTGAGACGTTCAATCGATCGTCTACGCCTGCCCTAGCCTGAGCAATGGCTGATCAAGTCTTACTCGCCGTCAGCACTTTTCCTGATGTGGAGACAGCCAATCGTATCGCGGAAGCATTGGTTGCGGGGAAGTTGGCGGCATGCGCCAATCTCATGCCGGCGGTTCATTCCATTTATCACTGGAAAGACAAAATCGAGACGGCCGGCGAGGTCATGGTGTTCTTCAAGACAACCCAGGATCGGCTGGCCGCATTTGAAGGAAAGCTGCGCTCGCTTCATCCATACGAAGTCCCAGAGCTGATCTGTTTCAATGTCGACAGTGGATCGCCGGATTATTTGCGCTGGGTAATTGATAACTGCCGCTGAATTCGACTGCTTAAAGCAGTCTAGTTTCAAATCGCGCCGCGACGCTTGTAGTTGAGCGCAAAAATAGTGACGCCGATGAGATTGGCTATGAGAGTCACGGCAATGATTTTTGCTGCGAAAACTAACGGGCTGGGAACATCAATGATCGGATAGATGGTGAAGAAGATGGCCAGTAAACAGACCACAAGCCCCGCACCTGCGGCCAGTCGCAACCAGGTGCGTGCGCCCGCTCGTATTGCGGCCGCGCCTGCGATCGGGATTGCAAACATCACGGTATAAACAATTCCGTAAAAAACATTCGCGGCGTTGTCCACGAGTTGAAATGCTTCCTGCAAGCCTGCGCCGATCTGGCTGGAGATGGCAATCACCAGCGTGATCGCGGCGACGAACATGATTGAGTTGATCGGCGTTTTGTAGCGCGGGTGCAGGCGCGAAAACCATGCCGGCAACAGGTCGTCCCAGCCGGCCACCATCGGCAAACGCGAGCTGCCGGTGAAATGAATACTCATCGAAGATATCGAACGTACTGTCATCAGCAGAATCGCCACCGAAGCGATCGCGCCGGCGATTCGGAACGAATGCAGACCGAGCCGCAATGTCTGCGGCACCGGGCCGATTAGATCGATTTGGTTATTTCCTATGAAAGCCAAAACCGAACTTGTCCCAAGAACAAACATCAGCGCGATGATCGGCGCGGCGATAATAACGGAGCGTCCGATGTTGCGTGCCGGTGCATGAGCTTCACCGGCGAGAATGCCGACATATTCAAATCCGCTCAGTCCGCCGACTGCCAGTTTGCTGAAGATGTTGAAGCAGTAGAAAAGCGGCATCGCGGGTGCAGCGATTTCAAGTGGGCGATACGCGGTGAGATCGCTGCGAGCGAGAGCAATGAATGGAAGAACAATCAAAGCTCCATAAGCCAGGAACATCGCGTACCCGCCGACGTTGTGTACCCATTTGCCTAACGATAGACCTCGAACACCGGTCAATCCAAGGCCACTGACCAGCACGCAACTGATGAGCGCGACGCACCAGGGGCTGTCTCGCATCCACGCCGCTGCATCACCAAGGGCATAGGAGATGTTCGTTGTGATGAACATTCCGCCCAGAGCGATCACCATGATCGACAAAAGCCAAAGGTTCCAAGCGACGATGAAGCCGGTAAATTCATTAAAAGCGAGCTTTGCCCATTGGTAAATTCCGCCCTCCAACGGCATCAGTCTGCTTAGGTAAATGACGACGGCTGCTTGCGGAATGTAGAAGAGTAAAATGGCAAGAAGCCAGAAAAAGAGATGCGAGGTTCCAAGCTTTGCAGCGGTGCCGACCCAGCCTGAGCCAACCACAAAGACAATCTGTGTCAGGACGAGATCGCCAAGTCCCAGCGGCTTTTTGAGTGCGACGCTTTGTTCTTCGACACGACGTTCGGCGCGACCTAGCTCAGCTCTCATGAGTTCGTTGAAGCGCTGAAGGGTTGAAGCGATGAAGCGGAACCGTGCATCTTGTCATGTTGAGCGAAAGCGAAACATCTCTGATTGCGAGGTCGACGTTGTCGCAGGAAATAGCCAGAGACTTTTCGCTTGGCGCAGAATGACGATGCCGTTTCTCTTTTAACGCTTCAACGATGCTAATGCTCGTGTTCGGGTCTCTTCGGCGGCGGCGTTTCGTTTCGAAATTCGCGATGGCGGACTCTTCCACCAGCATAGGCGATGTAAGTCCCGCTTCCCAGGGTCACCGCGCCGAGCAAAACCACCGCGACAGCGAGCGGCATGGAAGATTTAGGCCATTTGATTGGCGCAGCGATAGCGAACGCGCTCACAGCTGCGAGCGCATAGAAAACCCAGATGAGGTTCTCAGCGCGATGCATGTGTTCATCAAGCCAGGCTTCTCCCGGTTCGTCAGTCATCGACAAAACACGGTCGTAACCTTGCTCGCCGAATTCGTAAACGGGCCACGCTGAAATAGAGCTAAGTAGCACGAGCGACAGCGTAGCGATTTGCGCGGGGCGACTCCGTAAAACCAGGCCGATGATGAGTCCAACCCAACCCACGAGCAACCCATAAACTGGCAACGGATTGAGCAACACATGAATGTATTCTGGTTGCTGCAAATCACGGACCAACGCCGCGATCATAACTTACCCTGCCACTGAGTACCGTACACCTGTGCGGTTCGTGCCGCCTGGTTCGGCAAGTATTTTTGCCAATCAGCAATCGTGAAATGCCACCACTCGGTGCGCAATCCCCAAAAACCTGCATCTCGCATCGCGACCTGCAACAGATGGACGTGTGCGCGAATATCGGGATGAGGTCCTGCGTAACGCCACATTGCGGCAGGTGTAAAATCGTCAAAGTCACTGGGCATTCGCACGGGACGATTCCACGTATCGACTAACGTAGCGTCCACAGCCACACCCCAACTATGCAGCGATCCGACGCCAATTTCGGGATTGGCAACGTAATCGCTGTTGTGTGACGCGTGCCAAAGTTTTTCCTGCACGGTTACAGGTCGGTACGCGTCCCAGATTTTCAACCCGAATTGATAGCGCCGCAGAAACGCCTGCGCTGCGGCCAAACCGGAAGCGACTTCTGGACGCGCGAGAGCGGATGTTCCCTGGGGATAAAGCGGGTATCCGACCAGATTGTTTCGCCCCGCGTAACGCAACTCGACAATGATTGTCGGATCGACTGATCGGATATCGACCAGGGGGCCACCAGCGTTTACGTCCAATGACGATAGCGTTACTGCCGCTAAAGCAAGTAAGGGAGCGTTAAGGCGTCGCATTTATTTGATTAGTGCGCTGTCACGACTGGAGCAGCATCCGTTTTTGCCAGCCGTTCAAGCAGAAGGCGAGCGCTATTTTCGGGTACCTCGAAACGCAGTTCCAAATTCGAACTGCTCTGTCTTAGAATCTCGGGTGGTCGGGCGTAAAGCAACAGTTCAGAGTCCGGCAAACGCAGCCATTGCTGTGGATTATCGTGCAAATTTCGGGCGACCTCTGCTGCATTTTTAGAGGAGTTCACTTTTATGAGCACTCTGGCTTTTACCGGATTTTGTAGATTGATCGCAAGACCCAGTAATTGTGCGGCGTCGAGCAGTTCGGGAGTAAAGATCGGATTAAAAACACGTGAGAGATCGGGGGGATCGCGGGAAATCAGTCGTACCGCGCTCTCACGGTCGAGCGCCTGGAAACGATCAAACAGTTGGCCGGTGATTTTCAGATCCGGTTTCATCCCGAGCCGCACCAGCACCAACTCATCTACCGCAGTTGGCGCTCCAACGGCAAGCGTTGCAGGTCCGACCCTGGAAACTGCAAAATCCGGCGGTCGTTCCCAAACTGGCAGTCCGCTAATGGCGCGCTTTTGGAACGCCTTATCGTCCGCGATTGCCTGAATGATCTTCGGAGCGGCGCGGCGCGCTTCAACTAGAACGAACTCTCGTGTCTCTCCAGTTTCATTGCTTGCAATTGCACGAGTGATGCGTGTCGCGTCCCGAGGAAGGTTCAACCCCGGAGTCGAAGCGGCAGCGCCGATTAATGCCGGCCACAGTTTGGGTTGGTCCTTGCGCCAGCGCCTTGCGACGTCTGCCCGTTCAAATTGATCGGCGTTGATCGATAAAATCGTGTCGGTTTCCTGTGGCAGCCATTCGCGCCCTCGCGGAGATTGAAAAATAACAAGAAGGGTGATCGCAAGCAGGACCAGCACCGAGAAAATACTGAAATAGAATTTCCGCAGCTCCTGCTTGTCAATCTGACTTGAGAGTGACGCCAGCTCTGCTTTGTGCGCCAAATGCCGATCGACTGCCTCGCGGCGGCGATGAGCCTCGGTCAACAGATTCGGCGCGTTTGGTGGGGCAACGCCCTGCGCGGCAAGATGCCGGCCAATGTTCAAATACGCCGGGTTTTTCCGTTCCTCGACTGTCTGATGCTGCGCGCGTGCATTGCGAGCTGCTTCTTGCTGAGCTCGGATGTTATCATTCAATTTTCGGTCTCGGGCTTCAAACTCGCTTCGAGTCCGCGCAATGTTTTTCTCCACTGCAGAAAGTTCCGCTTCTGCGGCATTCATTTTTTCCGTGGCCAACCGCGCCGCTTCGGCGCTGCCGAGGCGCGCCCGGACCAGTTCTGCTCGCTCTTCCGGAAGCCGCGCCAGCCGAGTGTTGATACTGGCAGACCGCGCGTCCAGATCGGCAGGAGCTGGATCAAGCGCATGAAGATCGGAGAGTTGTTTCAGGAGATCGCGATCGGCAGCCTCGCTTTCTCGAATACGTCGTTCTACGGCGGCCAGTTCGCGCTCGCAGACGTCAACGTTGTTTTTCGTTTGGTTGCGTCTTTGGAGAAGTGGCTTTTTTTCCGCCTCCAGCTTTGCAATCGTCTCAGATTGTTCGCGCGCATTTTGTTGCCGTTCTTGTTCGATCTTTTTTATTCCTTCTTCGATCCGCGCGATACGAAGTGTGACTTCCTTTTGTTCCTGCTCCAACTTTTTAAGAGCGACAATCTCATTGCGCAGTTCGGGAAAATTGGCCGCCTGGGCAGTGCCCTCGCGCCCCAGGTTGATTTCGCTCTTCTGCAGGAGACGCTTCTCATGACGAAGCGCCATGCGCGTTCGCTGGCGTCGGATTTTCAATCCGATCTCGCGAAAGCCTGTGCGAATGAAACTCACGGGTGAACGCTACCCGAATGCACGCTACGAAAAAGAAATTTCAGCGGCGCGCATTGTCTCATTCTGCCCCTACGACTCAAATAACGGACAGGCCCGAGGGGTTTACTCTTCCGACTCGGCCAATTTTGCCAACACAGTGAAGTCTTCAAGCGTAGTCGTGTCGCCGGTGACTCGCGCGCCACTGGCGATTTCCTTCAGCAACCGGCGCATGATTTTGCCGCTGCGCGTCTTTGGTAGCGCTTCGGCGAAGCGGACTTCGTCTGGTTTTGCAATTGCCCCAATGTGCACGCCAACATGCTCGCGCAGTTCTGCTTTCAGGCCGTCACTGGCATTTACGCTCGCCTTCAGCGTCACAAACGCGACGAGGCCTTGTCCTTTTAGTTCATCCGGCCTGCCAACTACTGCAGCCTCGGCGACCTTCGGGTGACTGACCAGGGCGCTTTCAATTTCTGATGTACCTAGCCTGTGGCCTGCCACATTGAGGACATCATCGATACGGCCAACGATCCAGAAATAGCCGTCTTCATCGCGTCGCGCGCCATCGCCAGTGAGATAATTGCCTTTGAATTCGCTCCAGTATTGCTGTCGATAACGGGCCTTGTCGCCGTAGATGCTGCGCAACATCGAAGGCCACGGCCGGCGAATGATTAGCTTGCCGCCTATATTTGGTCCGACTTCCCTCCCTTTTTCATCGACAACAGCTGGGTCCACTCCAAAGAAGGGGAGTGTTGCGCTCCCCGGTTTTGTCGGGATCGCGCCAGGCAGAGGGGTGATCAGGATCGCTCCTGTTTCAGTTTGCCACCAGGTATCGACCACGGGACAACGCCCGCCTCCGATATTTTTGTAATACCACATCCACGCCTCTGGATTAATTGGTTCGCCGACTGTGCCGAGCAGGCGGAGCGACGATAGATCGCGTTTCGTGACCCAATGATCACCCCAGCGAATAAATGCGCGGATCGCTGTTGGCGCGGTATAAAGAATGTTGACCCGATATTCTTCGATAATTTTCCAGAACCGATCCGGTTCCGGCCAATTCGGCGCGCCTTCGTACATGACCGTTGTTGCACCGTTGGCGAGCGGACCATAGACAATGTAGCTGTGGCCTGTGACCCAGCCGACATCAGCCGTGCACCAAAAGATATCTTCGTCGCGAATGTCGAAGACGTATTTCGTGGTCGAGTAAACGCTGACCAAATAACCGCCCGTAGTATGAAGGATGCCTTTTGGTTTGCCAGTGGAACCACTTGTATAGAGAAGATAAAGCGGATGCTCGCTGTCGAGCGGCGTGGGCGGACAGTTCGCATCGACATACTCCAGCTCGCGATGCCACCAGATGTCACGGCCTTCTTCCATGTGAATCTCGTTTCCTGCACGACGGAAAACGATGACGCGTCGAACTGAAGTGCCATCACGGAGGGCCTGATCGACATTTTTCTTCAACGGTACAATTGCACCCCGCCGATATGCGCCGTCGGCGGTAATGACCGCGATCGCGCCGCTATCGGCAATTCGATCTCGAATGCTGTCGGCGCTAAATCCGCCGAAGACTACTGAATGCACGGCACCGATCCGCGCGCAGGCGAGCATGGCGATCGTGGCTTCAGGAATATTTGGGAGATAAATGATGACACGATCGGCTTTTTTTATTTTGTTTCGCTTCAGGACATTCGCGAAGCGGCAAACTTCGCGATGCAGTTGTTGATAAGTAAGGGTACGCTTGTCGCCGGGTTCGCCTTCCCAGATAATTGCCGCCTTGTTCCGGCGCGGCCCAGTCAAATGCCGATCTAGGCAGTTTTCCGAGATGTTGAGTTTGCCTCCGACGAACCACTTCGCGAAGGGCGCTTTCCATTCGAGCACCGTTTTCCATTTTGAGCGCCACAGCAGTTCACTCGCTTCGCGCGCCCAGAATTTCGCCGGCTGTCGGATTGATTCTCGGTACATCCGCTGATATTGGGCGAGACTTTTGATTCGGGCGTTTTTTGCAAAATCCCCTGGTGATTTAAAAATACGCTTCTCAACCAGGTGCGACTCGATGTTGTCGTGCATGGGCAGTCCCTAATATGCCCAAGAAATTCTCGGGGCAAGGATGGTGTAAGTTAAAAAGTTGAAAAGTTAAAACGTTACAGCGGGAGAGGCCTTTGTAACCCTTCTAACTTGGTAACTCTTGTAACTCCAACGATGATCGAACCGCCGGGTGATGAGTATTTCATGCGCGAAGCGTTGCGACAGGCGCTAAAGGCAGGCAAGGCCGACGAAGTGCCGGTCGGTGCTGTTATTGTTCGCGCGGGCAAAGTCATCGCGCGTGCTCATAATCAGGTGGAATTGCTGAAGGATGCCACTGCGCATGCGGAAATGCTGGCATTGACGCAAGCTGAAGCAGCGGTGGGCGACTGGCGACTGATCGATTGCGATCTTTACGTGACCAAGGAGCCGTGCGCGATGTGCGCAGGCGCGCTCGTTCACACCCGAGTAAGGCGCGTGATTTTTGGCTGCGCAGATCCAGCCGCCGGGGCCGCAGGAAGTGTGATCAACCTCCTGCAAATGCCCACTTTGAATCACCGATGCGATATCGCAGCAGGTGTTTTGCAAGATGAATGCGCGGGGATTCTTCAGAGTTTTTTTCGCGAAAGACGCAATTCCCACAATAAGATTGACTCCCTTGAAGGGGATTGACGTCGCGAGCGCACATCAGCGAAATCATTAATTAGTCCGCTCCATGGTTGTTCAATTGGGGATCAGACGGTGTGTTTCATGCGCCACAAAATCTTGAAAAGGGCGGTCATGGAATCTCTCCACGCACCATGCACCATCTGATATTTTTTTCTCCCGAATTGGAAAGCGTTCTGTTTCGCACAATCTCTTATTTTTGTCGAGTGCCGGATAAATTTCCGCGTAGCGATCACAGAAAATGAAAAATTCATGTGCCGATGATGCAGTTATGGGTTGACTGATTCCGGTGCGTGGATTCTAATTTACCATCTCTCTAGTCCTCTGCGGGGTGCGTAATTCGGGGCAGTTTTGAAAGTCACCGGGTAAACACTCCATTCTGCAGAAATAGCCATTGCTCCAATATGAAAAGAACCCATTCTCCAACATTGATCGGAACTATCGGAATCACCGGAGGGATACTGATTTTGTTTGCTTTTCCTGTCGGAAAAGTTGAATCGGCAATCCCGACCATCAAAGTCCCTGGTCCCTATCCGTATGAAACACCTGTGCACGTTCCGGCGCCGCCGCAGACTGCCGAATCAACAGTTTTACCCACGCCGGCTCCTTTTCCCTACGCCGAATCGGCGTCCTCAAATCCGGCTGCTCAGGAACGCGATTCTCGACCGGAAAGTCCCCGACGCCCGATCACTGCGAAAGCTGTGCGCGAGGCAGCATTCAAATACAATGGAGTGCCAGAGTTTTGTGAATTTCTAGCAGTACTGCCTGCCAATGTGAGTGTGTTCGATCCAAAGCTCGGAAGGACGCGCACAATTGTACAAGGAGGCCGCGTAATGCCCAAAAATGTAGCGTGGCTCCGCAAATTCAAGGAAGCGCGTCTGAAACCAAACGACCGAACGGTAGTCTCAGTCGAAGAACTCGGCACGCGAACTTTGGGGAATTAAATCAACTGTAGTCGTCGATCGCGATTTTCGTTTCAATCGGTTTTTGCAGCGTCCGAAACTCGATCGCTAACGTAACTATTCCGATAAGCGGGAAGATTCTATTGTAGTTTTATCCGTCATTGGTTCGTGAGTGCTGGCATCTAGCGTGGTGACTTATCACGTTTTAAACGCTGGAATTGCGGTTGCGATTTCACGGTGTCCGCGAGAATCGTTCAACGATGAAGATGACGATATTTAAGGGCAGCGAGATTGAGGTAGAGAAAGAAATCAACAACTGGCTAACGGCTGAGCGCATCAACAAAATTCGCCATGTGACGCACGTGAATTACGGCGCAATGGTGTACATCACTGTTTGGTGGCATCGCATGGATGCGGGTAAAAATCCGCCGATGACGCACGGGCTGTCCTGATAACCTGACGACTATTCTGATGCTATGCACGACGCTGCGCGAGGTGTTAGCGCGCTGCCGTTGAACATCTATTTTTAGTCAGGGCTTGAGTTGCTCCAGGCCGCGCACCTGTTCTTTTTGCTTCTCTCCCTAGGTTGTTGTCCTAGCGAGGTATCAAAAAACTTTGGAAGTCAGCCGAACTTGGATTGTCTTCCGCAACCCGGCACCGCAGCCGTTGTTTCACACGATGATGTTGTTTTGGCAGCGACTGCGGCGTTAAACGGTGCGGAGAGGCGGCGCTTGGGGCTCCGTGCTGATTCATAAACACCGGACCAGGTTAGTCCCCGTTTAATTCCTGGCACCGCAGTCGCTTGCCAGAACTTCGACTATACTTCCGGATGCAGTCTCACTAAAAGCAAATTCGATCTTTTTTGGTTTTTGTTCTCGGCTCTATGGCGCGCAGTTACCAAGGTTTGACGGATGAAGCGGCCATCGGCCTTGGTCATCGGCCTTTCCGGTTGGGCGTCATTCAGGGCGAGCAGCCTTCTGGATCGCGACAATAGCCATAGAATCAGAACATTCGACGAGGTCCGTCGATATTGCTCATCCTAACAGGAAAAATCGTTATCCTGCCTCGCTAGGATTCGAACCTAGACAAAGAGATCCAGAATCTTTTCTAACTGTGGAATAACGTGCACATATCTGCACGTTAAAACAATGAATTTCATAGGTAAAAATGAGCTTTCCTTGACTACTCGTTAATGCACGTTTATGCTTTTTAGCACCGAGTTGGGACTAAAGTTTAGTCCCAATTTAGTCCCCAATTAACTGAGGGACCCATGATCACTTATCCTAAAACTGATGTTCGATATTGGCGTTCCCGATTGTTCAAGCACTCGCGAAAAGTTAGAAGCAAGGCCTACGTGGACAACGGCTGGTCTGTCCGCATTGGACACGAGAACCACCAGCAACGTTTCTCATTGGGAACGTCCAACAAAACAAAAGCCGCCACCAAAGCGCGCGGCATTTACATGGATCTGCAGGCGCGCGGATGGTCGGCCGTCAAGCGACCGGCACAAGCCAAGTGCGATGCGACCATTGGCGAGTTTGTGCGCGAGCTTATCCAGTTGCACGCCAGCAAGGC
>Ga0209472_1000119_pt1 | contig 46463 bp, 31 predicted proteins | sample GraSoiAngelo_130_FD_185887 | JGI IMG/M metagenome (GOLD analysis project Ga0209472, IMG submission 185887) | Grasslands soil microbial communities from the Angelo Coastal Reserve, California, USA - 14_0929_02_20cm (SPAdes) (version 2) | ecosystem: Environmental > Terrestrial > Soil > Grasslands ... | reverse complement strand
CGACGTTGACGTGCGGCTTGGTCCGCTCAAATTTTGCCTTGGCCATGAAAACCTCAAAAAGAATAAATGCGTATCACAAAATCGTTGCACAACGGCGTAGCACAACGTCGTAGCACACCATCGTCACGTCTGTGCGTGATGCCTCTGCGTAACGCCCTCGTGCTACGTCTTTTCTTGACTCCTCTTTTCTTCTAGCCTTTCACCTTACTGACAATCTCCTCTGCCTTCGTCTTCGGCACTTCCTGGTAGTGACTGAACTGCATGCTATATATCGCCCGGCCTTGGCTCATCGAGCGGAGCGTGGTCGAGTAGCCGAACATCTCGGAGAGCGGCACGCTCGCGGCGACGACGTGCGCGTCGGCGCGCTGCGTCATCCCGCCGATCTTTCCCCGGCGCGCCGACAGGTCGCCGATGACATCTCCCATGTAGTCGGCGGGGGTCACGACCTCCACGTCCATGATCGGCTCGAGCAGGATGGGGTGCGCCTGACGTGCCGCCTCTTTCACCGCCATAGACCCGGCGATCTTGAACGCCATCTCGCTCGAGTCGACGTCGTGGTACGACCCGTCCACCAGCTCGACGATCACGTCCACCATCGGGTAGCCCGCGAGCACGCCGTTCTCGAGGGCTTCCTTGACGCCCTGCTCGACCGGGCCGATGTATTCCCGGGGGATCACGCCACCCACGATGTTGTCCTCGAACACGAAGCCCGTCCCCGGCTCGCCCGGTGCCATGTGGATGACCACATGCCCGTACTGCCCGCGACCGCCGGTCTGGCGGATGAACTTACCCTCCACGTACTCGACGCGCTTGCGCACCGTCTCGCGGTAGGCGACCTGCGGCCGGCCGACGTTGGCGTCGACCTTGAACTCGCGCTTCATGCGCTCGACCAGGACTTCCAGGTGCAGCTCCCCCATCCCGGAGATGATCGTCTGCGCGGTCTCGGCGTCGCTATGAACGCGGAACGTGGGGTCTTCCTCGGAGAGCTTTTGCAGCGCGATGGACAGCTTGTCCTGGTCGGCCTTGGTCTTGGGCTCGATCGCCACCGAGATCACCGGCTCGGGGAACTTCATCGCCTCGAGGATGATCGGGTGGCCTTCGTCGCACAGCGTGTCGCCGGTCTTCGTGTCCTTGAGCCCGATGGCCGCCGCGATGTCGCCGGCGCGCACCTCTTCGATCTCCTCGCGCTTGTTGGCGTGCATCTGGAGCAGGCGGCCGATGCGCTCCTTCTTGTCCTTGGTGCTGTTATAGATGTAGGAGCCGGCGGCGAGGACGCCCGAGTAGACCCGGAAGAACGTCAGCTTCCCGACGTACGGATCGGTCATGATCTTGAACGCGAGGGCGGAGAACGGCTCCTCGTCGGCGGCCTTGCGCAGCGCGTGCGTCGCGTCGTGGTGCGGCAGGTGGCCCTGGATGGCCGGGACGTCGACCGGCGCCGGCAGGTAGTCCACCACGGCGTCGAGCAGCGCCTGGACGCCCTTGTTCTTGAAGGCGGCGCCGGCGAGCACCGGCACGACTTTGCCCGAGATGGTCGCTTTGCGCAGCACCGTGCGGATCTCGTCTTCGGAGAGCTCGTGCTCTTCGAGATACTTGTGCAGGATGGCGTCGTCCTGCTCGACGATCGACTCGAGCAAGTGGTGGCGCATCTCCTTCACTTTGTCTTTCAAGGCGGCCGGCACCGGTCCCTCGACATACTTTTTGCCGAGCGATTCGTCGTCGTACACGATCTCGACCTGGCGAATGAGATCAATGATCCCAGTGAACAGCTCCCCGGAGCCGAGCGGCAGGTGGACGGGAACGACGTTGGCGCCGAGCCGCTCGCGCACCATCTTGACGCACATCTCGAAGTCCGCGCCCACCCGGTCCATTTTGTTCACGAAGACGACGCGCGGCACGTGATAGCGGTCGGCCTGGCGCCACACGGTCTCGGTCTGCGGCTCGACGCCGCCGACGGCGTCGAGCACGGTGATGGCGCCGTCCAGGACCCGGAGGGAACGCTCCACCTCGACGGTGAAGTCCACGTGGCCAGGGGTGTCGATGATGTTGATGCGGTACTGTTGGCCGCGGCGGGGCCAGAAGGCGGTGGTGGCGGCGGAGGTGATCGTGATGCCGCGCTCCTGCTCCTGCTCCATCCAGTCCATGGTGGCGGTGCCGTCGTGCACCTCACCCAGCTTGTACGTCCGGCCGGTGTAGTACAGGATGCGCTCGGTCGTAGTCGTTTTCCCGGCATCGATGTGGGCCATGATGCCGATGTTCCGAATCCTGTCGAGCGGCGTGGTGCGCGGCATTTCGTTCCTTTATTCAGCAAAAACGCGGGGCGACCGTGACGCCCATTGGGGGCCGGTCTCGCTCCGCCATCATCCGATTAGGATGCAGGATCCCTTAGCGCAGGGTCCCGAAGTTGTCGGTCTAAGCGTTTACCACCGGTAATGCGCGAAGGCGCGATTCGCTTCCGCCATCCGGTGCGTGTCTTCCTTCTTCTTTATGGTCTCGCCCTCGCCCTTCGAGGCGAGGATCAGCTCGGCGGCGAGCCGCTCCGCCATGTTCTTTTCGCGGCGGGCGCGGCTGAACGAGATCAGCCAGCGCATGCCCAGGGCGGTGCGCCGCTCGGGGCGGACTTCCACCGGGACCTGATAGGTCGCGCCGCCCACGCGCCGGGACTTCACTTCCAACGCAGGCTTCACATTGGACAGCGCCTGCTTGAAGATGTTGACGCCCGGCTGGCCGGTGCGCTGCTCGATCAGGTCCATCGCCGAATAAAACACCCGCTCGGCGAGCGACTTCTTGCCCCGCTCCATCAAGTTGTTGAGAAACTTGGAGACGGTCTGACTGTCGTAGCGCGGATCGGCCGGGACGGGCCGGCGAACCGCTTTCTTTCTCCGGCTCATGTGGCCGCCGCCTTGGGCCGCTTGGCGCCGTACTTGGAGCGCGACTGCTTGCGCTCGTTCACCCCCGCGGCGTCGAGCGTGCCGCGGATGATATGGTAGCGCACGCCGGGCAGGTCTTTCACGCGCCCGCCGCGGATCATCACGATCGAGTGCTCCTGCAGGTTATGCCCTTCGCCCGGGATGTAGGCCGTGACCTCGAAGCCGTTGGTCAGCCGGACCCGTGCGACCTTCCGCAGGGCCGAGTTCGGCTTCTTGGGCGTCGTGGTGTAGACACGGGTGCAGACGCCGCGCTTCTGCGGATTGCCGCGCAGCGCTGGCGCCTTCTCTTTTGCTTCCATGTCGCGGCGACCGTGCCGGACGAGCTGATTGATGGTCGGCATAACCCCTGAGAAAAAGTTGCCAAATATCCTTGCAAAATAGAGGGGGAGTTGGGGTTAGGGCAACCCCTGACCGCCCGGCAACAACAAGCGCCCGGGATGTCCCCCGGGCGCCGTCGCGTTTCAGCCCATTCATCCGATTCAGCCCATGAATTACGTAGGGGCGCAGCATGCTGCGCCCCTACATCAATTCTACCGTCCTCTACCGTCTTCCTTCTCCCGCCTCCTCAGTCCGCTTCCACTTCCTCCGGGAACGGACTCGGCACCACACCCGGTACGGGCTCGGGCGGCGGCGGCGGCGGCTGGAACCCTTCCGGCGGCTCGATCTCGATGTCGTGATACCGATAGATGCCGGTCCCCGCCGGGATGAGATGGCCGATGATGATGTTCTCCTTGAGCCCCAGCAGGTCGTCCCGCGCGCCGCGGATCGCCGCGTCGGTCAGCAGTCGTCTCCTGGAACGACGCCGCTGAAATGAACGACTTGCGTCGTCAGATTCGCGTTCGTAATTCCCAGAAGCAGCGTCTTCGTGTCCTCAGCGATAGTACCGAACGACCTTGGCCTTCCCATCTGCGCGCACGAGCACCACCCCGCCACCACCAATCACGTCCACACGAGGGTTCGACGGCAAGGCAGGTACGAACTCGACCAAGTACCCGTCATTTCTTCGGGAAAAGCTATGCACCTCAAGCCGAAGACCTTCTTGGCCGCGCGTTAGGGCCTTGCGGGCGAGGGACACCACACGGGCGCTGTCAAGTCCCTGCACATCGCAGGAAACCGGTCGCGCAGGGGAGCATCGCGCCGGCGCCGCACTAGATGCAGCCCAGGCACCCTCGATGCCCAGATGCAGCGTGAAGACGGTGACGACTATCGCAGCACTCATCTCGGTACCCTCCAAACAAGGTGCGAGCCGAAGATTTGATGGGCAGTCGCTAACGTGCGCAGGTTATGTGGGAGCCGTTGGGCAAGGCAACCGAGACCGAATCTACCGAAAATGCGTAGTAAGGTACACCTCTGCGGCTGGCGTTGCGCAAGTCCGTCCTACTCACGCTCCCGTAGGTTGTGTCCCATGGACCGAGCTTAAGGTGCCCGTGGACCATCGCGGTCGCGCCCACTGGGAAGAGATATGACCCCACAAATTGATTGGACGATATCATTGGTACCTCTATCCAACTGCCATTTGGAAACACCCCGTTGGTTTGCTCTGCGTTGGTTGCCTCGGACCGGAAATAGGCGTTGTTACCGGCACCTTGGACTTCAGGGGGCAACGCCAACGGGCACGACGGCCCCTGCTGGCTCTTGGAGGCGGCGGGGGAGGCGGCGGCGGAAATGGCGGGCAGAAGCCCACCCCCGTAGCACGTTATCATGTCGACGTTAAAGCCAGGGAACATTCCTTCTGGGTCCAAAAACCAGTTCCCGGCATCGTCTTGGTATCCGGAGATCTGGGCGATGCAGTGGGGTGCACCGCCGCCGCCGCAGTCGATAGCCGTGGTCCCGGCGGACTGAGCGCTCTCGTTCTCAGGAATGACGTCTGCCTCTGCCCCCATCGGTGCCGACAGCTGACCCTGGCGCGCCGTGACGTCACGTTTGCAGAATTCGCCGCTCGGATCACTGTAGTTGACGGGATCATTGCCCGCATACGCGTACTGGTTGATTCCCGCCGCGAGCCCGAGGGGGTCCTCCGACACAAAGCGCCCCAGCTGCGGGTCATAGTAGCGCGCCCGCAGGTAATAGAGGCCCGTCTCGCTGTCGAGCTGTCGCGCGGCGAAGCCGAGGGTGTTCGGCACCGGATTCGCCGGCGACCCGTCATCGCCCCCGAACGGCTTGTACTTGTACTGATTGACGAGAACCCTGGCGCCATTCACCAGCCCCACTACGTTGCCTGTGACGTCCTGCGCGTAGTAGAAGACGGAGTCGGCCGCGCCCCGGCGCCGCAGGCTGTGCGGCTGGTCCACGCCAGGATAGTACGTGTACTCGGCCAGCCGGTTGCCGCCGCCGTCCACCTCGGCGAACAGATCGTGCCCGTCATAGAGGTAGCGTGTCGTCGCGGTGCTCGTCGACGTGCGCACCCGACGGCCCAGCCCGTCGTAGCCGAACCGAACCATCGCCCCGTTCGTCTTCACACTGTCCAGCTGGCCCCGCGCGCTCCAATACAGGTATTGATCGAAGCTGAGGTCGCTCTTGTACTTCCGGATCACGTTCCCGTCGGCGTCGTAATCCACGTTGTAGCCATCGAAATAACGCAGGCGGTTGCCGGGATCGGCCGGCGTGGCGCCACGGTCGGTCCGGTTCCCGACCTTGTCGTAGCTGTAGAACTCTTGGTTCGATTGGTAGGTCTTGGTCAGCGGAACACTGCACCCGTGCCCGTGGATGGAATCCCAGGTGTCGACATCGCAAGAAGTGGTGAAGTCGAGATAGGCGGAGTCGCGGTTGGCGGGGTCATAGCGGAACTCCCGGCCGTGGTTGAACTGCACGTTATAGCGCTCCGCCACCAGGCCGAGGGAGTTGTAGTTGTACAACACGCCGATGGTGTTGTTGACCGCGCCGTCCGTGAAGGTAAGCTGGCCGGTGCTGTGAGGTGCGGGATACTGCCCCACGACTCCCAAGCTGTTCGGAAGCGACATGGTATCGGGCAGGAGGTCGTTGTCGTAGTGAATCGGCGTGCGGCCGCCAGCCAGGTCGGTCAGCGTGTCCAACCGCATGTAGGCATTGTAGTGGTAGCTGATCGTATCCGCCCATGGGACGTTGATCTGTAGCGCGGTCCGGAGGTCTCGGATGTTATACGCGGACTGCAGCTCGTACCGGGTCCCCGCGCGTACGCTGACCTGATACACCGGGTGCCCGGCCGCGTCGAGCTTGAGGCTGTCTGTGCTCTCGGGGTTCGAGGCCGCGGTGAAGCGGTCCTGGAGATCGTACGAGAAGCTTGTGGTCTTGCCGTCCGCCGTGACGGCCGTGGGGCGGTTTAACGCGTCGTACGCCGCCCACGAGATGGTCTGCGCGCGGCGGTTGATCCACTGCCGCACGTTGCCGTTCTGGTCGTATTGATACTGGTCCTGCCTGCTCCCTGGATCGGTCCGCGCGACGAGCCACCCCAGGGCGTTGTGCGTGAACTGGTAAACCTGCCCGATCGGGTCGCGCGCCTGCCGCAGGAACAGCGAGTCGTAGGTGAGCAAGGTCGTATCCGCGACCGCACCGATCGTCCGTGTGGTCCGGTTCAGCGCGTCATACTGGAATCTGGTTCGGCGACCGAAGGGGTCCGTCGTCGCGGTGTCGCGCCCGACTCCGTCATAGGCGACCGACGTGGCGCCGCCTACGACGGTCTCAGAGGCGGTGTTCATCCAGTTGTTGCCCGTGTCGTAGACCCGGCTCATTTGGTGGCCGCCGGGGTCGGTCGCGGTGAGCATCCGGCCGCGCCCGTCGTAGGTAAACTTGCCCGCGGGCTGCGCCGCCTTTCCCACCCGCGTGCTGTCGAGCTTGCCGACGGACCAGTAGTTCCAAACGGAGTCCGCGTCGCCGAAGACCTGCGTGACCTGGTTCCAGGTAGACTCGTAGACCTCGTTAATGGTCCGGCCGGTCGTGCTGTCCCACAGTTGCACCAGGTTCGGGCCGCTCCAGGTCCGTCGCACGATGTGGCCCGAGGGGACACTGTCCCGCACGATCCGCGACTCGCCGTCGTGAGTATACCGTGTCGTCCTCGACAGGGCGTCATCGATCCGCGTGACTGCCCCGAAGCGATCCACCTGGAGGACCGTGACGTACCCCCGCGCATCGGTAACCCGCGCCCGCACCGTGTCGGCACCAGCCGGCGTGGCCGGGGTCGTCGCCGTCGAGCTGTACGGGACCCCTACGTGCTGCCACGGTGAGTCGCTCGTCGTAGGTGACACGGTCCCGGCGCCGAAGATCGGTACCTTGGGGTACGTGGTGGACGTCAGCTTCCGGGACAGCCCGTCGTAGGCAAAGGTCGTCGTGTCCCCCCGGCGGTCGATCACCTTGGAGAGCTGGAGGTTGCCGTCGATCACGAACGTCGTGCTGACGTTGTCCGGATCCGCGATGGTGGTGAGCTTGCGGCTCGCGTCGACGGTGATGTTGGTGGTCCGGACCGGGGTGGCCGGATCCTGGATGCTCGCCAGCCCGTTGGCGCCGTACCCGAGTGTCAGGGCGAGGTTGGCGGGGTCTCTAATCTGGGAAACCCTGCTGCTGCCGTCGTAAACGATCGTCGTCACGTTGCTAAAGCGGTCCCGCAACTGCACCATCTTGCCCGTGTTGTCGAACAACGCCTGCGAGCGGTCCGGGTAGGTCCGGGCAAACGTGGTGCCGCCCACCACACTCCGCCCAAAGAGGGAGAAATCCCCTGCGGGCGACACCCAGGATGCCCCCACCTTCGTGAAATACACGGCGTTGCCGTCCCCCTCCGTGACCAGCGCGGAGCTGTCGGACTGCAGGTAGAGCATCTGTATGCCGCCGAGCGTCCAGCCTGCGGCGATGGCGGAGCTCGTCTCGTTGACGACCACGAGCTTGGTCGCAAGCGATGTCGTGATCGAACTCTGGCTACCTGCATCGTAGGCTGAGACCAGGATGTCCAGCGGGTACACTCCCGTGGTGTAGCCACTCGCGTCGAACTGCCCGCCGAGCCGAACCTTGGTCCGCCCCGGGTAGGCAAAGCGGAGCGTCTGGTCCCCGTTGACAAAGGTGACGAAGGCCCCGTTGACCTTCACCTGTAGCCGGTACTCTGTGGGCGTGTAGCCCGTATCCGGGGTGACCTCCACGTGCACGAACGGCCGGGGGTTCACCCGGTCGCTGTTGTAGACAAGGGTCGCGCTGCGCGGCGTGTCGAGCGAGAAATACGGCACGGTGGTCTGCGCGTAGATTGTCGCGAAGCAACTTGAGGCGCAGAGGCTGTAGTCCTGCTTGGCGTAGTTGTAGGGCCCGAAATCCACGAGGGGGCCACCCGGGGAAGCCACGGGGATCGTGTACGACCCGACGTCGGTGATGTCGCCGTTCGCTGCGGTGAGGCTTAGGGTGCCCGTGCCAGCGGCAGCCACGGAATAGCTTACAGTTACTGACCCTGAGGCCCCTACGGCCAGCGGCAGCGACGTCGGGGTCACGGTTCCACATGTGACGGTGCCCGACGCTGTGCAGCTGAGCGAATACGTCCGTTGTGCCTTATCAGCATTCCGGACAGTGAACGACGCGCTATATGTTTCTCCAGCATTGGCGCGACGCGTGAGATCGACGGCGCCATGGGGCGTCACGTGGAGCGTGTGGCCCACCGGGACGGTCTGTGTGCCGCTGCCGACGCCAAAGTTTCCTTCAGCGGTGAGCTGCACTGACCCCACGCCCTGCACGCCGACGTTGTAGGTGACTAGGACGTCCGTGGAATCCCCAGGGGACAGGCTCGCAAAGAGGGGACAGCTGACCCCGTCGACGTTGCTCGAGCCGTTGCAGCTCAGCGTGTACGTATCGCTCTCCGTGCCTGTGTTCTTGACCCAGAAGATGGCGCTGTAGCCGGTTGTGTAGGGGGCGCGCTCCGGGGCCGTGGGCGGCGTCGGGGTCACCCTTCCGCGGGCGCCGAGTGGCACATCCTGGACGGGCGATGGGACAGGGGCCGCGTAGCTGACGTGGACGTCCGTGAAGGGGGCGTCGTAGCCAGTCGCGTCCAGCGCGCGCTCGGGCGCCGTGCGCGGCGTCGCAGTCACGGTTACGCCGGTGCCGAGTGACAGGTTCTGGCCGGGCGATTGGACAGGGACCGTGAGCAGCAAGGGGACGAAGGATGAGGGACTCAAGAGGTTCAGTCGTCCCGCTGCCGGCAGCGGTCTCCCGACGCGAGGGGAGGTAAAGAGAAGAAGCAAGGAAGGGAGAAGCGGAGCGAGACCAAACGGGGCGAGCACCGGAGACTCCGAGGAAGCAGGTCGCCCGTCCTCTAGGCACGCGACGTGCCAGACCCTTGGGAATGGTCTGGCTCGGTAAATCAACGACTTAGCGATTTCGGGAGGGCGGCAAAGTTCACTAGTTCACGAAAATTCAGTGAACTCGGGTGAACTAGTGAACCATGGCCTGCGAACGCGGAGCCGGTGCGGCAGTCTGTGGTTACTGCGTGGAGGCCATCAGCCGTCTGCTGCCTGGCTCAGCTCGTCGGCTCACCGCGCCCGCTACGAAGTCTGAGCGCGCTGATTTGAGGCCCGCGCCGAGAGATGGGGCGCGCCGCTAACCCTGTCAGCGCGCCCCAAAAATCATCCGGCTTGGTCCAGCACCACGCGCCGCCCGGACCGAGGACCGCCGCAGTATCAGTACCACGCTTGAAACCGATAAACCGGGCCGTCCGCACGCTCGGTGACGTGCGCGCAAAACAGCCCTACACTGCCGTCCTCCGTGCAAGTCAAGAGGTCTTGGTCGTCTAGGCTTATGATATCCAGCACGTGGTCCAGGATCACGGAACTCTCGACTCGCACAGCCCCGCAATACTCGCTTTGATTAAGAAAGAGGTACATAGGCACGACGGGAAACCGAGCCTTGAGGTCCCCGAAGGTCCTTTCCAACACCTCGCGAGAAGGCGTCTTGACGAACGTGCGCCGCGGTTCGTTCCTCTCCCGTTCCGCGCGTACCCTAGCGGGACCGTACTTGCTCCTGACCGAGTCGGTTTGCTCGAGACTAGCCAGCTCGATCTGTTCCGGTGGTAACCTCAGCGCTTGGGACGCCCGCTGCAGGCACTCGCCGAGCAGCTTCGTTCTGCGATTTCTCCTCACCGCCAACTCGAGCTTCCTGCTCATCGATCCCTCCGGATGCATGGCACAGACCTTAGGGATTATAACATTGCTTTGATTTCGGCTTTCCGGTGTCTTGATCTTCGTTGTGCGTACGGCTAAAGCCATTGTCTTGAGTGCCGTATTCGTCCGGGTCCTTTTCGTCACCGGCTTCCCAGTGGGGATCGTCCGGATGGCTCCGGTCCTGTGTGGATCGCGTGACCACTTTGGTTTTGGTCCCACCGCCCGGCTTAGGCACCTCGTACTTGTATTGGCGATCGCCGCTCTCGGGATCGCAGCGTTGATCGTCGGGTTGTTGGCTCGTCGGAATATCCTGCGTTCTCATCACATCCCGCCGTGCGGCACGACTCGTCAGGGCCTGATCTGCGAGCCAGGCAAGTGCCCAAACGCCGGCGACGGCGATGGTGACAGTGCCAACCACCTGCCCGACGCCCGGGATGGCTTCTTCCGCCGCTCCTACGCCCGCAAGTGCACAGGGAGGGCACCACAGCCCAAACGGGTCTCTATAGTTCACGGGATCCCCGCCCGCATAGCCGTACAAATTGAGGCCGCCCGCGAGGCCGACGGGATCCTCCTGCGTGAACCGCCCGGTCTGCGGATCATAGTACCGGTTCCGGCTGTAACTGAGATTCGTCTTGTCCCGCTTGTTCTCGAGCACGGTCCCGTGCCAGTTGTCCCAGACGCCGCTGCGGTTGCGGTCAAACGCCGACCAGTAGTACGGCCACACGACGCTCACGCAGTCACCAGGGGAGGTCGTCGGGGGATTGCAGATACGACGGACGCCCGTCGTGAAGACGCCGACCGCTGCGTCGCCGTTCCGGTTCCAGAACGGCATCGTCGTGATGGGCGCGAGAACTTTGTAGGCGATGATCGACCCGTAATCGTCGTGCTGGTACTCGTAATTGATCCGCGTCACGGCAAGCGGTTGATCGATGCCCCGCCCGGGCGTATATAGCACGCGCCCGAAGTATTGGTTTCGATCGACGACGGCCGCCTGCGTCTGCAGATTGGGAAGCTGCACCGTCGCCACGTCGTTCTCGTAAACGGCGACCTCGTTCGCGGCTGTGCCCCCGGGCATTTGAATCTCGGCCAGCTCCTGGCTCCCGTTCCATACGGTGCGTCGCAGCAGGCTGGTCTTGCACTCGGCGGCCTCCCACCAGTTCAGGTTCCCCTCCTCCGTGCAGTCCTTCTTGGACCAGACCCAGACCCGCCGTCCCAGGGCATCGTACCGGTATTCGTCGAAGGCATACTTCGCCGTGGTCAAGACTTGTGTTGGGTTGGCCACCCAGCGCCAATCCACGGCGCGCACCGTCCCATCGGCACCGTAGAACGAGGCCCGCTCTTGGGCCGAACCAAACTGGCTTCCTTGATTCGAGGTGAACTCGGTGTTACCCGCCGCATCATACGTGAAGCTGGTCTGGCCCCCGAACACGGCATCCAGCGTGATCCGGCCCGTGCCGGCCTGATAGGTGGAGATGTGGTTCGAGTAGGACGTAGACGACACTTGCCCATTGGTGCGGGTGGTGTCGCGCGTTTCGCCATACGTGCGATTCCCCATGGCGTCAAACGTGAAGGATTCGACCGTTGCGAGGCGGACGCCGATCCAGCCCGTACCGTACAACTGTTCGCCGTGCTCGGTCAGCTTCGACATGGCGAGATGGCCGAGCCCTGAGTAGCCGAGACTCAGCGTATCCTGGTACCCGTTCGGGTCTCCGCTGCGGAGCAGGCGGACTTGTGCATCGTAGCGGTACGTCGAGGCCCGCACGAGGGCGGTGAGCAACCGCGGGAACGTCGTGCCACCCCTGTTCTGGACACTGTCGGCGGCGAGCCGGCCGTCGGCATCGTAGCGGAAGAACTCCTGGTACTGCGCCGGATACTTGAGCGAGTCGAGCTCCGCGCGGGCATTGTACGTGAAGACGTACGGGTTCCCGTGCAAGTCGGTCACGGACTGCAGCTGGCCCAGCTGCTGGTCGTATGCGAACCCCATCGACGCGGACAAGCCCGTGGCGCCGAGTTGCTGCGGAATGGCCAACGACGTCCCGTGGCCATCGAGGTCGTATGTGTGCCGCACGCCGTAGCCATGCCGGGTCCAATCGTCGCGGCCCACGGTCTGGATCCAGAGGCTGTCGGTTTCGAGCAGGCCACCGGGGTAGTAGCTCCGCTTGACTTTGGCGTCCGCATTGTCGGCCGTCAGAATCTGCCCCAGCGGATCGTAGGTGAACGTCTGGGTCTCCGCCCCGATCTGGTACGCGGGGTACGGTGCCTGCTGGGGCCAGGAGATGTTGGAGGTGCGGCTGGCGTACGAGACGCCGGGGAGCGCGCGAGTGGAGAGCCGGTTCAGCCCATCGTACGTCATCGTGAGGATGTGCCCGCGCCGCGTCGAGTCGGTCACGACGTCACCCGCGGGGTCGTACGTCCACCTCTCTTGGTGCCCGTCGGGCGCGATCTCACGCAGGCGCCGACCGGCGAGGTCGTAGGTCCATTTCGTGCGAATCGTGCCGATGCTGGCGACGTCGGATCGCGACCAGCGCAACAGGCTGTCCGCCTGCCCGGTCGCATTATAGTACTTCCGCACGAACACCGTCTCGGCCGCGGCTGCGCCGAGCGGCGGACCGATCATTATCTGTAACGTGTCGCGGTCGAGGGCATCATACTTGGTGATCGTCGTTTGATAGATCGCCGAGAGCGTGTCGATTCGCTCCTGAATCATCGTGTCGCGACCGATCGCATCCGGCGTGTAGCGCGTGTCGAACCCTTTCGGGGTCCGCACCACCGAGACGTTCCCCATCGTGTTGTATTCGATGGAATCAGGCGGCGTCCCCGGCAAGACCGTGGACGAGAGAAGGCGGAGCGTGTTGCCGTATCGGAAGGTGACGCGGCGAGTCGGATCGGTACCGACCTGTTGCCACAGCCGGTTGCCGTTCACCGGGTCGTACGCCATTGTCGTGGCGACGCCCGTCGGCGTCGCGACACTATCGGCGAAGTCCCATATCGGATTCCAGTGATACCGCGTGACCGCATCCTGACCGGTGCTCAGGGGGTTGACCGCGACCGTCGCGCCGATGTTCCCCCGGCGGTCGTAGCGCCCGCGGGTCACGAACCCGGTCGGCACCTGCAACTCGGTCGCGAGGAACTGCCACTCGCCGTCCTCGCGGCGCACGATGGTCTCCTGTCCGAGCGGATTGATGAGCCGGCGGGGCGCCCCGTAGCGGTCGAGCCAGAACTTGGTCTCCTGGGCGATATAGTTCGACCCCGTGGTAAATTGGCGGGCGCCGAAGAGGCTGGTGTAGACGTTCGTGGTGTCGGTGGCGGTCTTCGGACTCGCTGTGGCCAGCCCGAGCACATCCCGCGCCCGGAAGCCGACGCGAATCGAGTCGGACTGCAGGTTCACGTGGGCGCGCAACAGCTTCGCCGCCGCGTCATAGCTGTAACTCGTGACCGTCCCCCGGCGGTCGGTGCGCGCACTGATGCGCCGGCTCGACGGACTCTCGTACGCGAACTTCACGACCCCGTTGTCGGGATCGCGAATCGAGTCCACCCGCTGCGCGCTTGTCCAGACCGTTGTCGTCCGTCCGCCAGGCGCGGTCACGCTGGTCAGGACCGTCGTGCAGTCGCTCGGCGAAGCATAGGTGAAGGTGTAGACCTGCCCGCCGCCTTCCGCAGGGAGCGCGATGGTAATGACCCGTCCGCAAGCATCGTACGCGAAGGTGGTCGTGTGGCCCAGGCGGTTCACGGTACTCGTATGTCGGTAACCCGGGGCGCTCCCGGTCGTCCAACCGAAATGGACGCGCACTCCGTGCGGAACGATGCGCACGTAGTCGGCCGTTCGCGCGTCGAGGGTATCCGGGTTGGTCAGGTTGGGGGCGGCGTAGAGATTCACGCCCACGGACGAATACGTGTGAACCGAACCGTCGCCTCCAATCACGACCCTCCGGCCATCGGCGAGACCGAGAATCTTGTCTTCGAGGCCCACGAGCCACCACCCCGCACCGAACGGGCTATCCTTGCGGTTAACCACGGCAAGTTCACCGGTCACGCTCGTCGCGTTCCGCGAAACGCCGAGGTAGATCGTGGCGACTTCCAAGGTGTACTGGTAGACTGACGTCACATCCAGCGCCGCCGAATAGCCGAGCGCGATGCGGCGTGTTGCCCCCGGGGTCCAGTCACCGCCGACCCAACGGGCCCGGGCTACCTCTCCACGCCCGGTGATCGTCAGGATCGCCTCGATGGAGTCGGGCACGCTTGCGCCGCTCGCGAGCGTGACGTTTGCGGCCACGGTCGGATAGGGATCCGCGAACGCGCTGTTGTAAAGCAGCGTGGGGACTCGGGCCTTGTTCAGCGTCCGCGTCGCCGGTAGAGGGTGGATCACTCGCAGATCGCCGCACTCGAAGGCGGCCGCCGATCCGGCGGCGATGGTGAGACAGGCGCCGCGCTCGACGGTACTGCCGGGATTCACGTCCACCACCGACACGACCGGCGCGGGTGCACCGACCGCCGTTAGGGCCACCGAGGCAGAGTCTCGGAGCGTGTTGGTATCGAATGTATCGAACACCTTCACCATGCCCGTTCCGGTGGTGCCAGCTGCTCCCAGGGTGTACGTGAGGGTGACGACGCGGCTCTCGCCCGGCGCTACGTTCGACAAGCTCCCCGTTGGCGTGACGCCACAGTTGGTTACCCCAGTGCAACTGTAGTCCAGCGCGAGGGTCGCGTCGACCGCGCCGCGGTTCTTGACGAAGAATCGCTGCGACGCAGTCGCACCGGCGAAGCCCTGCCGCTCCGGCAGCTCAGGCCGCACCGCCACGCTGTGGGAGAACGTGGTCGCGTACGTGACGCCGTTGTAGGTCTCGGGGTTCGCGCCGCCCCCGTCGCCCCCGCGGAACGCGAACGCGCCCCCGGCCCCGTTGCTCGGAGGCGTAAACGACTTCGCCTTCAGTCGGAGGCTGTCATTGAGCCCGAGCCCGGTGACCGTGATCGCCTGCTGCTCGTGGCTCCAGGTGCAGGTCCTGGCCGCATACGGCGGGGGACCCGATGGGTAGCCGCAATTGTAGTAGTACGTCCCCCGCTCGACCCAACCGCTGCCGTCGTTCGTCTCGATCGCGACCACCAGGGAGGAGGACCCGTACTGCGAGGAGTGGGCGTTGATCGAGACGGTCACGAAGTAGTGGACCGTGTAGATGTTGTCGAACGCCCCGCCCGGATCGAGGTTCAACCCGGCCGTCCCGCCCGCGTCGCTGACCTGGTTGCCGCTCGCGAAGTCGTCCGACTGCGGCGTCGTGGGGACGACGACGGGCACATTGTAGGAACCGACATCGCTGACCCCGCCGCCGGAAGCGGTCAGGCTCAGGGTCCCGGTCCCAAGGGCTCCCACGCTGTAGTACGCCGTGTCGGTGGCAGCCGCGCCCGCGGCGAGGGTCACGCTCGTGAGGTTGATCCGCGTGCAGGTCACGTTGCTTGACCCACTGCAGCTCAGCGTGTAGGTCGTCTGAACGTTGCCGGTATTCGTGATGGTGAACGTCTGGCTGTAACCGCCTGTGTTCGCGGGCCGAGTCGGGGCCGTGGCTCCATCGGGGGTGACCGACACGGCGGGCACGGGCGGCCCAGTCACTGTCACGTTGTAGGACCCCTGGTCCGACGCCCCCCCAACCGCGCCGTCGGCAAAGACCGACAAAACGCCCGTTCCCGGACCACCAACACTGAACGTGGCCGTTACCGGCCCGGTACCGCTGGTCTTGCTCAAACTGACGTTCGTGATCGGCCCGGTCGCCGAATACGAGAGACTGTAAGTGTCGGGGCAGTCTCCCGTATTGGTAACGCTGAAGTTCAGGGTGTTGCCATTTGTGTTGGCGTTGACCGTAGCTGGACTACCGTCCGGCGTCACCGAGACCGCATACGGCACATCAGCCGCGGCCGCGTCGTCGCCCGTGAGGAAGTCGGGCGCAGGGCCCGACGGCGTCTTGGCCGCGGCTCTCTGCGGACAGATCCCAGCAGCCTCTATCGCGGGAAAACGTCCGACCTGGACTGCTGTGTCTCGAGATGCGGTGGCAATGAATGCCGGTGCCGTGAGCACGAGTGCGGCGACGGGCCAGGGCTGACGGAGAAGCACGGAAACCTCGGCGGATCGGGTCGACCGAGGTCAGGGCACGCGGCGTGCCCGAGTTGGACAAAGGCTCCGGGTCGGTAAATCAATGACTTAGCGAGCTGCGACGGGCGGCAAAGTTCACTCGTTCACGAAAGTTCAGTGAACTCGGGTGAACTAGTGAACTTTGGCTTTGCTCGAAGCGAGATGCCGAGCGCCCTGAGGCGCTTGAAGAAGGTTGTCCGCCCGACACGCAGGGCCGTCGCCGCCCGTTCGACGTCCCAGTCCGTCCGGTCGAGAACGGCGAGCAGGTCGTCCCGGGTGAGCAGCGAGCTGACGAGGTGTCCCACGGGACCCGACGGCGATGGGCCAGGGCCGCCGAGCGCGATCGCCTCCGCTACCGCCCAGGGCGGCAGTGTGCCGTCCTCGACCAGTTGCCCGGCCCGCTCGATCGCCATCCGAAGCTCCCGCACGTTGCCGGGCCAGCCGTAGTTGAGCAGCACACCCTCAACCGGGACTTCGAGGCGACGACCTTGCAGGTCCGCAAAGTGCTCGGCGAGTGGGATGATGTCCTCTGGGCGCGCGGCGAGGGGGGGCAGCTCGATCACGACGCCTGCGACCCGTTGGAAGAGATCCCGCCGGAAGGGGCCCCGACCGAGGGCAGTCCAGATGTCGTCCTGGACCGCACAGATGACGCGCAAGTCCACCCGCCGTTTGACGGCGGCGCCGAGCGCCTGTACCTCCCCAGACTCTAGGACCCGGAGCAGCTTCCCCTGCGCTTCCGGAGCAAGGCTAGTCAGCTCGTCGAGAAACAGAGTCCCGCGGTCGGAGCGCTCGATGTGTCCCACGCTCGCCTCCACGGCCCCTGTGAACGCACCGCGCCGATGTCCGAAGAGGAGGCTTTCGACCATGTCACGTGGCAGGGCACAGCAGTTGACGTCCACAAGGGGGCCCGGCCGGCCGCTGCGCTCATGAATATGCTGGGCAAACAGTTCCTTGCCGGTGCCAGTCGCACCGACGAGAAGGACCGGCAGACGCGTCCGCGCGTAGCGTTCCGCAAGCACGAGCGCCCGACGGATGGCCGGCGAGACACCGACGATCACCGCCCCACCCCCTTCGGCAGCCTCGGCGCCGTCACGCTGTCCGCATCCGCGTCCGTCTTGAGAATGCGAGGCGTCAAGAACAGGTACAGCTCCGTCTCTGTCTTCCGGCGATCGGCGCTCCCGAACAACCCGCCGATGATGGGTATCCCTGAGAGGATCGGTATGCCCGACTGCGTGCGCTCGCGCTGCTGGTCTCGCAGGCCGCCGAGGACGATCGTCTGACCGTCCTTGACGAGCACCTGCGTCACTGCCTCGCGCGTCGAAATCACGGGGGCATCGAATTGCACTTCGCTCGTCGCGGCGTTCACCTCCTGTTGAACGACCAGCGAGACGTAGCCGTCCTGGTTGATCGTCGGCCGGATGGTGAGCCGGGTGCCGACATCGCGGTATTGGACCACCTGGTCCCGCGTCGGCGTTTCGGTCGGCAGGGAGCGACTGACCTGCACGAACGGACGCTGCGAGCCCACGAGCAGGCGCGCTTCCGTGTTGTTCGACGCGAGCAGCACGGGGCGAGAGACGATCTGCACGTCCCCCTTGCTCGCCGCCGCCCGAAGGGTCGCATCGATCTCGGCGTGGCCGAGGTTCATCAGATGGATCACCAAGTCGCCGAGCCCCCCGCCCACACTTTTCGCGTCCACCGTCCCATTCCCTTGATCAACGGATTGTGGCGGGAGGAACAGATCGGACCCGAAGGAGAAGCTCCGGTCGTGCCGTGCCTCGACGATCATGACCTCGATCAGGACCTGAAGCGGCCGGATATCGAGCTGCTCGACGCCCTGCTTCAGGACGTCATAGTCTTGCTGCGACGCCCGGATCAACAACGAATTCGTCAACTCGTCCGGGACGATCGTGACGGGCCCGGCGAGCGCCGCGGGTTTCGTTCCCGGCGCGGCCGCAGGGGCACTCGGTCCGGGCGGAGGGGCGCCGGCCGGTGGCACCACATTGCGCCGCAGCTCGTCGGAGAGCGTCGCCGCGGCGGAGCCGGTGCGACCCGAAAACTCGCCTCCTGCCCCGAACAATAGGTTGACGGTCGCGGCGACGTCGGACGCGCGGGCGTGCTTGAGGCGGATGACGAACAACTGGACGGGAGCCCCGCTACCCTGCCCTGCCGCCCCGGGCGGTAGACCCGCACCACCCCCAACCCCACCGGGCGGTAGAGTGCGGGAAGGGGCGGTAGCGATCCGGAAAAACGCCGAGTCTTCGGTGAATTCGAGGTTCTGCGATTCGACTAGACCCTTGAGCAGTTCTCGCACCCCGGCGCGCGGCACGGGCGCGGGTGTCTCGAGCGACACCTTCACCGCTTGGATGCTCCCCACCAACACCGGCTTCGGCAGGTAGCGGCCTAGCGCCTGGATCACACCGCGGATATCAGCATCCACGAAGCGGACCAAGATGCTGTCGTTCACCGCGCGAACCGCGGCCGTATCCTGAGCGGCGAGAGGGACAAGCGCACCGATAACAAGAGCAACCACGGCGGCAACCTCCACCGTCCTCCACCGCCCTCCACCAACCTCCACCGCCTTCATCTCCATGGCTCCCTCACCGTCAGCGTCCACGTCGTGTCGAGCCCCGTGACCACGACCCGATCGGGCTTGATCGCCTTCACGCGGAGGCCCGCGATCGCCTCGCCGCTCCGCACCGGACGAGGGCCCTCGACGCCCGGCAGCCCCTCGACCAGCGCCGTGGGATCGCGCCCGCTGTCCCACACGATCCCGACGAGAGCGAGCACCGGCTTTGGAGCAGGCGGTGTCGCCGGCAGCGCGAGCCGCACCGGGTCATAAACGACGTCGCTCGGACGGCGCGTGATACGGAACGGATCGCGCGCGACGAGCGCGGCGGCGAGCGAATCGGGATGTGCCTCGACCGGTGGCGCGGCGACCTGCGCAGCGGTCGCCACTCGCTGCGGCAGCGCGACGCGTACCAACGGCGCCGCGACTAGCCGGACCCCCAGCGCGAGCCCGACCCAGCCCGCGGCGATCCAGGTCGCGTTCAAATGTCTAGGGCTCACGGCTCCCCCGTTTCCCGTTTCCCGCTTCCCGTTTCCGGGCCTTCCAGAAACCACCCCGTCACCGTCAGCTCCACTCTCAGCACCTCCGGCACTCTGTCCGCCGACCCCGCGTCCACGGCCGTGACCCTGAGCTCCCGCACCGCGAGCGCCACCTTGCCGAACTCGAGCGTCTGGAGCACGCCCACGAGTCCCCGCACGTCACATTCGAGTGCCGCGCGCAGCGTGGCGCGGCGGAGCCGACCCCGGACCACCGAGTCTGGCACGGGATCCACCCGTTCGAGCTTCGCTTGATGGCCCGAGGCGGCGAGGTTGACGCGCCCCGACAAGTCGGCCACGGCCTCGGGGGCGCTGTTACCACTCAGGATCTTGGGCGCGAGACCAATCAGCGCCTGGCCGAGCTGAGCGGCGGAATCGCGCAACACTGCTGCGTCAGCGAGATCAGCTCGGGCGCGGGCGAGCAGCGCCGCCCGCTCGCGCAAGCCAGCCTCGACGGCAAGCGCGGATCGCACCGTCCAGGGCAGGACGCGGAGCAGCAGGAGCGCAACGGCGACGCTGACGCTGCCGATCACGAGCGCGCGACGGTCCCGGGAGGTCATGAGGAGCGCCAACCCGTTGACGCGCGGCTGAAGCCGCGGCTCGGCGCCTGCCCGTGAACGGGCAACACCCGCTTCAGCGGGAGATGCCGAGTCGCGGCCTCGGCCGCGCTCTGGGAACGCAACACACGACTCTGCTGGGCCGTCACGACCCGTCCCGCCTCCCTCGTCCCCCTTCTCCTCCAAAAAGGACCGTAAACCGCTCCCACTCCCTCCCTGCAATCGGCTCTCGCACCGCGGGCCCGCCAAGACGAACCCCCGCGAGGCTGCCGAGCCGATCGAGTCGCGCCACGACATCGGTGGCGTGGCGGGCGGCTCCGACGAGCACGCCGCTCCCATCCCCACTCCACGCGAAGCTCGTGAGCACACTCGAGTCCGGCAGCGCGCCGGTCACGGCGCTGAGCACCGCGAGACTCCTCCCCCGCTCCCGCTCGGCCGCGGTGATGGCGTTGAGCGTCGTCTCCGCGTCTCGCAACTCGCGTCGTGCTTCGAGCACCGCGGACAGCGGCTTGGCGAGTGCCGCCAGATCCCGCTCGACGTTGCGGCGCTCCCAGATGAGCCGACCGAGGAACAGGGCTCCAGCCGCAAGCCACACGACGCAAGTGACTACGGTCAGCCGTCGGGTACGGCGACGAGCGGCGCGCTCCCGACTCTCCCGTTCGGACTTGGGGAGGAGCGTGAGCGACCCAACGTCGTCGGCCGGCGCGATCGTGTCGAGCCACAGTCCGGCCGCGCGCGCCCCCGCCGCGATCGCCTCCACGAGCGCCTCCTCGACTGCCGCCGCATGGGCCACGCGCGTCGGTCCTTTGCCGACCCAGGCTGCGTCAGTGACCAGCGGTTGACCGTTCTTCCGGAAGAACCGTCCCGCCTGCTGCGCGACCAGCGTGATCAGGTGCTTTGCCTTCACCGGGGGCAACTCGGTCAGCGTCCGGAGCTGCACCGGTGGGCGTTCGAGCGTGACGACGAGGCCGCGGCTGACGTGTGGGGCCTCGGCCGCGAGCCTGGCGATGGCATCTGCGAGCTCTCCGAGTTCTTGGTAAGACGCTTCGCCCGCCCACGTTACCGACGCGTGCTCGACGGCCTCGGCGCGGAGGGACGCGCGGCCGATGCGGAGACGGAGCAGTGCGCCCCTCACTCCGTCTCCCTCCGGATCACCGCCAGCCGCCCCGCCACGGGCACCACGGTGAACGTCACGCGGGCCGTGATCGGCGTTCCTCGGACGCCTCCCGTCACTACGCCCACGAGCTGAGGGGGCGCGAACACGGCGGCCCGCACGAGCTCGGGGTAGCTCGCGAGCAGGGTGGCCCGGGCGGTTGGTGAGAGAACGCCCGCCAACGCGTCGGCGCTCGAGAGCGGCGCGCCTCCGCGGTGCATCATCACGATACGAACGGTTTCCTCCGTGATCCCAGGCAGTGCAGCAACCACTTCCCGCGGTGCGGCATTCACATTGATTGCACCTGTGCCCCTGGTAGTGAGAAAGGGAGCGAGTCGCGCCACGAGTGAATCCGTGAACCCGCGCACGTAGCGCAGCTCCCACACGTCCGCTAACGGTCCGTTCCGATTCGCGGACGATTCGTCACCGAAGGGCCGAGGTATTGCGTCCGGGTCGCGCCAGTCGAGCAGCGCATCCACGAGCGAGTCCACGGCGGCGGAGCGATGCACGACCGCCTGGAGAACGGTGACGAGCGCCGTGCGGTCGGCGAGGTTCACGTTCAGCCTGACCGAGGGATCCTCGAGCGTGCCGCTGCACCAGGTGCCCCGCCCGAGATCCATAGAGTCCAGGCGCCGGACGGACGGGTCCTGGGCGTACCGGGCCTGTAGGATCTCGGCGCACGCCTCGCGGGCCCACGCGGCTCGGGCGAGGAGCACGCGATTGCGCGTGGTGGTGCTACCGAGACGCGCTGCCGTGATGGCTGTGCCGGCGAGCACCGTGACCGCCGTGAGGGTCCAGAGGACCGCTAGTAGCGCAAAGCCCCGCCGATTCATCCGCGCTCCTTGATAAGGAATAGGAGTGTGTCCACCACGCATCCCGCATCCCGCATCCCACATCCCGCGTTCGTCACCCGCATCCGCACCGCCACCGGCGCGCTCACCGGGCTCACCCATTCACGGACCCATCGTGACTCCGCGCCGGGCTCAAGCAAGTAGTCCAACTGCAGATCGGTCACGCTGTCCGCGAGGGCGATCGCCGTTCCAGGGATCACCGCGGCCCGCAGATACCCCTGCTCCGCACTGAGTGTCACCTGGCGACGCTCGAACCAGCCATTAGGCGTGAGGAGCCAGGTCGAGAAGGCGGCATGGTCGGGCCGCCCGTCGAAGCCGCCGGCGCCGTCCGTACCGACGTCGAGCGAGAGGAAGGTGGCTGCGAGCCACCGGCGAGCGTTCACGGCGCGATCGAGTGCCGTCCGTGCCGCGATGAGCGTCCGGCCGCGATCGGCGACACCCGCAAAGAGTTCGTGGGCGACCAGGAGGACGGCGGCGCCGATCGCGAGGGCGACCACGACCTCGATGAGGGTGAAGCCCCGTCGGCCCCGGCCCCAGGGCTTGAGCCCACGGATCTCACGGAGCACTGCTCGGCTCCCTGCGATATACTACCGTCACGAGGTCCTCCACTTCCGGGGATTGTTGCTGCGCCAGCGCGATCCGATACAGCGTCCGCTCAGGCCGCTGGATGTCCGCCATGAGCTCACCGATGGGATGCCGGCCGAGCCGGCGGTCGAGCTCTGTCCGCGTGAGCAGCGTGAGTGCCGTGAGTACGCGGTCCTCCACCGCAAGGACCCGCTCTCGCTCGCGCGACTCGCGTTCGGCGCGGAGCCCAGCGGTCACCGGGTCGAGCAAGGCGAGGCCTGCCCCCGAAAGAATCGCGAGCGCGACCAGCACCTCGAGCAGTGCCATGCCGCGGTCAGTGCGCGGACGCACCGATACCTCCCGTAAGGCCCGCGTTCCGCAAGAGACGGCAATGCTCCTCCGCGGTGCGCACCGCCACGTGGTCGGGCTGTGAAGCGAGCAGGAAGCCTCGCGCCTTCATGATCTCCACAATCCCCAGGTCCTGCATCGCGAAGGCCGAAGCACCCGCCGCCCCGGTCGTGAGGCGAGCTTCGCACGAAGCGTCTGTCATCGCGGGCCGCTCACCGTGTCGTCACGCCTGAAGGACGACACTGCCCGCGACGGCTGTGCGATCTCCTGACCCTTCGCGATCGCGACGAGCCGTGCGAGGTCGTCGTCGGTCAGTCGGCGCACCGATGCAACCGTGGCCATGAACCGGACCGCCTGTTCCAGGCGAGCCAACCTGTCACTTAGCGCACCGTACCGACCGTCGAAATCCAGCTGACGCCGCATCGCGGCACGGTACTGCTCGCAGAGCAGCAGCGTGTCCCGCATCCCGAATGCCATCAGGCAATCGCTCCTTTCTGTCGACGCTGGGATCCTGTCCGTCTTGCCACGCGGAGGCCACTCCGTCTCCCTCAGTGCGACGCTCAAGCTCAGTGCGACGCTCAACCTCAGTGCGACGCATCGAGCGGGGCTCCGGTGAGTGGGTCGACGCCGGGGCCGAGGGCGCGGCCGTCCGGAAGAAACAGCACAGGCGTGGTGAGTGGTGAGTGGTTGCCGCCGATGTTGACTGGCCGGGCGGTTTGGATGGCCTGGCTACGCGCGCGACGCAGCTCACCGGCCGGGTTGGACTCTCGGGGTGCGCGGAGGCCGACGAATGCTAGACCGCTCATCCCCATGATCAGCCCGAGTATGACCATCACCACAATCACCTCGAGGAGCGTGAACCCGCTCGGAGTGAACCACACACCAGGCACCACGCAGTCTGTTCTCATGGTCTGATGGAATACACAGCTTGGAGGAGCGCCGCGGCGACGAACGCCACCAGTCCCCCAAACGCGACGATCAGCGCGGGCTCGACGAGCGTCACGAGCGTCTTGAGCGCCCGTTCGGCTTCCTGCGCCGCGAGGTCACCCGCCCGGCGCGCCATGTCGGCCAACCGGCCGCTCGATTCTCCCACCTGAAGCAACTGGAGCGCGCTCGGCGCGAGCGCGGCTTCCCGCCCGAGCGACGCGGTAAGCGGCGCCCCCGAAGCGACGCGTTCACGGGCGCGCGTGAGGCGCGTGGCCGCCGCTCCGTCGCCCGCGGCCTCCGCGGCCGCGTCGAGCGCCGTCAAGAGCGGCATCCCGGCCGCCAGCATGCCGCCGAGGGCTCGGGCGATGCGCGCCGTGGCGAGTGCCAATCGCACCGGGCCGACGAGCGGGGCCGCGAGCAACGCTTCCTCGATCCGCCGGCGGCTCGCCGGGCGGCGCGCGACCTCGACTCCCAGCGCGACAACGCCCGCCACCGCCGGGATGAGCAAGAACCAGTAGTGCGATAGGAGGCTCGACCCGACGAGCAGCACTCGCGTTGCGGGGGGTAGCTCCTGCCCCAGGTCGCCGAGCACCTCGGCGAACCGCGGCATGATCACGGTCCCGATCACGAGGACCGACGCGATACCGACCACCGCGAGCAGGAGCGGATACGCGAGCGCCTGGCGCACACGCACTACGAGCTCCGCTTCCTGCTCGAGATGGGTCGCCACCTGCTCGAGCGCGAGCGGCAGCTGGCTCCCCCGCTCACCCGCGCGCACCATGCCCAGCACAATTCCGGGCACCACGCCACGCGCCGTGCCGAGCGCCTGAGCAAACCCTTCCCCCTCGTGCAGCCGGCTGCGCGCGTCCGAGAGCGTCTCGCGCAAGGGCCCGCGCGCGAGCGCCTGGCTCGAGGCCACGGCTCTCTCGAGCGGCACGCCCGCCGAGACGAGTGCCGCGATGCTTTGGAAGACGATCGCGAGGTCGCGCCGGCTCGCGGGGCGACGGGTCCGGTCGACGGCTTCCGCGGGCGTGACGTCCAAGGGGAACAGACCGCGGTCCGTGACCACGGCGCTCGCCTGGCCGGCTGATGAGGCGTCGACGAGGCCCTCGACGATACCCCCGTCGGCGCGGGCGGCGCGAAAGTGGAAGGGGGTCATCGGTGCCCGCTCTCCCAGGATGTGATGTCCGCGTCCTCGTTCGTCCCCCCCGGCTGCCCGTCCCGCCCGTACGTGAGCAGGTCGTAGCCTTGGGGGTTCACGTCCCCCGGACTCTTATAGATGTAGGGGCGGCCCCAGGGGTCGGGCGGCACGGTCTTCTTCAAGTAGGGGCCGCGCCAGTTGCGCGCCTCCGGCTCTCCGGTCGGGCGCGTGCGCAGCGCGTCGAGGCCTTGCGCCGTGGACGGGTAGTAATCGTTGTCGAGCCGGTATGCTTCGAGTGCCAATCCGAACAGCTCGATCTGGGCGCGTGCCGCCGAAGTCTTCGCGTCCCCTACATGACTGAACACCATCGGCGCGACGAGCCCGGCGAGAATGGCGATCACCGTGATCACGACGAGGAGCTCGATGAGGGTGAAGCCGATTTCGGATTGCGGATTGCGGATTGCGGATTCGAAGGACGCGCGTCCAATCCGCAATCCGAGATCCGCAATCCGCAATTGATTATTGGTCGGCGACACGCAGCACCTCCTCGACGGTGGTCAGGCCCGCCTGCACCTTCCGCCACCCATCCTGCCGCAGCGTGGTCATCCCCTGTGCCTGGGCGATCTCGCGGAGCGCCTCGGCGCTCGGGCTCTTCAAGAGCGCCTGCTTGATTTCGCCGGTGAGGAGCAGCAGCTCGAAGAGGCCGGTGCGACCGCGGTAGCCGGTGTGGCGACAGGCGGGGCAGCCGCGGCCGCGCTCGAGGGCCACGCGCCCCACGGGCTGTTGGGAGAGGAGCGCCACTGCGCCAGGATCGGGCTTGTAGCGCTCGCGGCATTCGGGGCAGATCTTCCGGACCAGGCGCTGCGCCAACACGCCCTCGAGCGTAGCCGCGATGAGGTAGGGCTCAACCTTTAAGTCCACGAGCCGTGTCATCGCGCTCGGCGCGTCGTTCGTGTGCAGCGTCGAGAAGACTAGGTGGCCCGTGAGCGCCGCCTGCACGCCGATCGCCGCGGTCTCACTGTCTCGCATCTCACCGATCATCAAGACGTCTGGGTCCTGACGCAGGATGCTCCGCAGGGCGCCCGCGAACGTCATTCCCGCCTTCACGTTCACCGGCACCTGCGTGACGCCTTCTAGATGGTATTCGACCGGGTCTTCGACGGTGATGATTTTTTCGGCAGTCCGATGGCGTAGGGCGAGGGCGGCGTACAGCGTGGTCGTCTTGCCGCTCCCCGTCGGCCCGGTCGCAAGGAGAATTCCGTGAGGCTTCTCGGCGAGCCGACGGAAGGTGTCGAGCGTCTCGGGCGCCATGCCCAGCTCGTCGAGCCCCACCGGGCGACCGCCGCGATCGAGCAGGCGGAGCACGACCGATTCGCCGTAGAGCGTCGGCACGGTCGACACCCGTAGATCGAGCTCGCGCTCCTCAAGCCGCACGCGGATGCGCCCGTCCTGCGGCGCGCGGCGCTCAGCGATGTCGAGCTCCGCGAGCAGCTTGATGCGCGAGACGACCGCCGCTTGCAGCCCCTTCGGCGGGCTCGGCAGCTCGGTGAGCACCCCGTCCACGCGGAACCGGGCCGAGAGCCCTTCGCGGGTCGATTCGAGATGGATGTCCGACGCGCGCGCGTCGTGGGCTTCGCGGATCAGCAGGTTGACGAACCGGATGACGGGGGGCTGGTTGGCGAGGTCGCGGGCGTCGGCGAGCCTATCTTCGATGCCATCTGCGGCGGGGCTGAACTCGGCGTCCAGGTCCTTGACCAGCTCAAGCACTGATTCGGAGGCGGCGAAGGTGCGGCGGATCCCTTCGAAGAGCTCTTCCTGGGAGGTTTGGACAAGTTCCACGGCGACACCGAAGCACTGCTCGAGGTCTTCCAGCACTTCGGCGGCCGGCTGTCGGTCGCTAGCCACCCGGAGCCGGTCGCTGTCGATCTCGAGCGGCAGGATGCCGTAGTACTCGAGATACGCCGGCTCAAACGATTCCGCGAGCGGCAGCTTGGAGACGAGCGTGATCACGCGGGTGCATCCAAGCACGGGCCGTGCCACCCCCGCTGTCCGAAGTTGAGGTAGCCCACACGAGACCGCCCTGTCTGAGTTGCACAAATCGCACAATTCGCCCCTCCGAATTGTGCGATCGCTCAAGCAAGGTTCTCGGGGGTTGCACAGATCGATCCTCGCTGCTGTGCAAAACAGGCCAATGCGGGGATCGATGCAGCGAGCGCGTGCGAGCGGCTATGCGCTTTCGCTCATTCTTGTTCGGGGAGAGCGAGGTGGTCGTGCCAGAGGCGGCACGTCGCGTGCTTGAGGACGGGCGACCTCCGCAGAGGAGTCTCCCGTGTTCGTTCGTATCGCCGCCGTGCTTGCGTTACTGGCACCCGCCCCTTTGATCGCTCAGCCAGCCTGGGCGGCGCGCTCAATGTGCCCGCTCTCTCCGGGGAATGTCACCGCCGCTATCCCCGACTACGCGGTATCCGTGACGCCGGATGGCCAAGCAGTGACCTGGCCTGCGAACACCACCCAAACGTCCTCCTTCACCGTGACCAACGAGGGATCGTGCATCGACAGGTATACCTATTCGTGCTCCGTGAGCGGCACGCTCAGCTCTTGCTCGGTCAACCCGGCATCGCCGTACGGTGGGACCGTCACCGCGACATATCCAGTCGGCGCTCCGGGGAGCGGCGTGGTCACACTGACAGCAAGTGGCGCGAGTCACGCCGTGGACGATGGCTCTTTCAATGTGACGGTCGTCCCACCGTACGGAGTGGCGGTCACGCCCGACGGCTGGAGTACACAGACTCATCTAGCGAACACCGGGGGCTACAGCGAAACCTTTTGGATTCACAACACGGGATACTACACAGACACGTTCGGGATCAGCTGCAGCGGCGCGGTGAACGTCACGTGCACCGGGACAAGCGCGGCAAGCGTGCCGCTTGACTATGATGCGTACGCCGTCGTGACAGCGACGTACGGCGTGGGAAGTGCGGGTACTGGAACCCTGACCCTCACCGCAAGCGCGCCGGGGCACTCGAGTGACGCGGGATCGTACACCGTCCCCGTCGTGGCCCACTGGCTCCCGATCGTTTCGCTCGCTCCTTACCATGGCGATTCGCGCCGGGTGGGCGACTTCGACGGTACGTTCGCCCACGCGACACCGCCCTACTTCTCGCTCGGCGCCGCACGGAGTCTTGCGCTCGCCTATAACAGCTCGACGGTGCGTCCCACGGCGACGATTTCGGTGGACGTGAGCAACGTCAGCGGGGGTCCGTACCCCACCGCGTACGGTGTCCAGGTGGCGCTCGCTTCGAGCGGAGCCACGCTGACCCTTCTCAACGGGAGTCCAACCGTCTACTACACAGCGGGGACGACCACAACGTCGCGTCTGGTCGCTGCGCTGGATGCGAAGTCCAACCGTCTCGCGACCGGCTGGTACGACGTGAACGTCACGGTGACGTCCTACTACTCTGACGGCTCTGCGAGCACGACGCTGCCCACGCGATTCCTGGTCGATGACGAGTCCCACAGTCTCTTCGGTGCCGGATGGAATGTCGCTGGGCTCGAGCGGCTGTACGCGCAGCCCGGGAGTTATTCAGCGCTCATCACCGGCGGAGACGGGTCGATGTCGTTCTTCCGGCGCGATTGCGCCACGTGCGCGTTTGTCTCGCCGGCCGGAGACCCCAGTACGCTCAGCGCTGTCACAGATCCCCAGAAGGGATCGATCTATCGCCGTACGGCCCTCGACGGCTCCTATGTCGATTTCACGGGCGATGGACGCATGTGGCGGGCGGTCGTTCCCTATCAAACAACCACGGTGCTGACCCTGGGTTGGACGGATACGCTCCTGACGAGCATTCAGGATCGAGTGGGCAAACGCCTCACGCTCGGGTACACCGGCGGCGCGAGTGCCAGCGGGAAGCTGCAAACGGTGACGGACGCGGGCGGGCGCGTGACCACGTACTGGACCGACGCGGCCGAGAAGCTCTACAAGATCACGGACCCAGACGGTGCCGCGACGCAATTCGCCTATAACGGGCTCCTCCAACTTGCCACGATCATTGATCGGGCCGGCGCGGCGACCGACCTGCGGTACGACCCGCTTAATCAGCTGGACACCGTGCAGGCGCCTGTGATGCAGGACTACACGGGGGCCTCGGTGCGTCCGACGGTGGCGCTGACATCGCCCGATCGCGTGGTGTGGCAACCGCAGACGCCCGGGACGTCCTTGAGTGCGCCGAAAGCGAATGTCCAGCCCGCGTCGGTCATGGCCACCGTGGTCGACCCGGTCGGCGCCACGACCCAGATGGCGTTCGATCGGTTCGGCTTGGCCACGAGGGTCGTCGATCCGTTGGGATTGACGACCATCATCTCTCGCGACACGCTTGGCCAAGTGCTCAGCGACACCGAGCCGAACGGGCACATCGTCACAAATTCCTATACCGGCTACCTCCTGACCCAGACGTATGACAACTTCACGAATAGGGCGAGCGTCTTTGCTTACAGCAATGCGAATCGATTGATCACGATCTTTGATGCCACGCGCACCGACATCTACTACTATCCTGGCAATGGACCCATCGACAGCGTCTACTCGGGGAACCAGGGCTCCTACGAATCCCCTACGCGAGGGGTCGTGCTGAGTCGCCACTTCCTGAATCAGTGGGGGCTCGACTCGGTAGTCGTGGACGGCGCGGGGCATGCCACGACCGTGCTCTACGGTGACACGGCGCTGTTCGCCAATCCTGTGCAGATGACTGATCCGTTCGGTCGCATCGTCGCCAAGCTCCACCACGACCTATTCGGACGGCCCGACACCACCTGGACCCCGTCCAACGGAAGCCTGGTGGCGTCCGTTGGCAGCTACGATCCGCTGAACCGGATAACCTCGAGCAAAGACCCACTCGGCCAAACAACGCTGTACGGGTACGGTCCCACCGCGCTCCTCCGCGTCACGGATCCGAAGGGGCAGGTGTACAAGCTCGCGCGCAATGGGCTCGGTCAGGTGATCGCCAAGGCCGACCTTGCAGATACCACGAAGGCCGACACGCTCAAGTACGATGTCGGCGGCCGGTTGCGCACGATTCGCACACGCCGCGGGGACACGATCACGCTCACCTACGACGCTGTCGGCCGGCTGCTCACCCGGTCCGGCCCGGACTTCCCTACGGATGCGTTCCGGTACGATCCGCTCGGCCGCTGGATGATCGCGACGAATGCGAACGCATACGATTCTGTGAGCTTCGATCTCGCGGGCCGGCCCCAGTCCTCGCTCGAGCGGCTGACCGGCGGCTCTAGCTACACCATGTCGTATGGGTTCGATACGTACAACCGTCCGACCTGGCGCGATGGCCCGCCCGGTGGGACTTCGCGCCTCTACAACTACGATGCCACGCGGGGGGTCGTGAATAAGATCTGTGCCGCGGCCGGATGCGTGTTTCCGACCAACGTCGACCAAGACAACATTCCGCATGAGCAGCGGTACACTGATTCGCTGTTTAACCAAGCGTGGTCGCAGGTGGACACAACGGACCAGGATCACCGAGAGACGGGCAACGGCTTCCTCACCAACACCGGCACGCCAATCAACTTGAACCCCTCCTTCCAGGCGACGTGGCAGTATGATACCGTGGGACGGGTGGTCTCGCGAACCCTGTCATCGGGCGCGAGGACCCAATTCACATATGACGCACTTGGGCAGCTCCTCAACGCGTGCAACGGCGTTGGCACGTGCGTCAACGAATACGGCCAGAGCAATGGCGTCCCGGCATACCGGTACGATCCGGCGGGGAACCGGAGCGACACGACCGCGGCGGCGGTCATCGGCGCGGGGAACCGGGTGACGAGTTTCAAAGGGTACGTGCTGGCGTATGACGCCAACGGCAGCGTACTCAGCAAGCGCGGCACCTCGAGCCGGTTCGGCACCGACACGAGCCAGTTCACCTGGGACGCGCTCGGTCGGCTCACGAGTGTGACGACATGGCCTGCCGGGGGCGCCCACACGACAGTGACGTTTACGTACGATGCGCTGGGACGCCGGGTGAGTAAGACCGTGAACGGCGTGACGGAGCGCTACGTGCACGAGGGCGACCAAGTCGTGTTGGACATCAACGGCACGACGCAGGCGGTCAAGGCGGAATACGGCTACCGGCCGGGGCTCGACAATCTCGCGTTCCTGCGCACGCCTTCGTGGACCGCGGCCGCGATCACCGATCTGCAGAACGGTACGTTGCGGGGGCTGGTGCAGCCGATCCCGGGCGCTCCAATCAAGAAGCAGTACACCCCGTCGGCCTGGGGGGAGACGGCCGCGGACACGGGGACGGTCGTGCGCGTCCGATTGGCAGGGCGGGAGTACGACCAGGAGACGAGGCTGTACTACAATCGGGCGCGCTACTACGACCCGCAGCTCGGGCGGTTTCTCTCGGAGGATCCCATCGGGATCGACGGCGGGCTGAACCTCTACGCCTACGCCGGTAACGACCCGGTGAACGCATCCGATCCTACCGGCCTGACGTGCCAGAGGGTGGTCGAATACCAATATTTCCAGGACCAGTTGACGGGCGCGATTCGGGACTGGCACATCACGAACATCTTCTACGAGGGTTGTGACCGCTGGGGTTTGCAGCGCCGGTACGTCGTGGGTGGTCGGGCGATGGTGTTCGGCGACGGAGACCCGCAGCCCACGGCCGGTGACGATCCTGGCGGTTCGTGGCGCGGTGCTGCTAGTCGCAAGCTCGGCCAGCAGGGGCCGTCGTGCCCTCCGGACGCTGCAAAGCTTTCATCCTTAGGGTGGAGTTGGACGGTGGTTACCGGTGTTGGTTTCGTTGAGGGGGACGGACCCTATGCAACCACCGCCGGTGAGGGGGGCCAGTACGTCACCTATGCACGGGCTTACGGTGCCGGGGTGGGGCTGACCTTCGACGCTACACTCAAGGCCACACGCGCGAGCTTCGAAGGGCACTCGCGCGGACTCTGCGGCGGGTTCATCCTCTTCGGATGCTTGACAAAAAACCCTGGTGGCTGGACCCTTAGTGGGTCCTGGGGTCTAGGGCTCAAGGCAGGCGCTTTTTGGGTGGAGAGCGAAACGATCCTTAACCGGGTGGTCCAACCGGCAAGATGCAAGTGAGCACAGTGGCGGTCGCTATTCTCTGCATCGGCATTCCAGCGTCGGCGGCCGTGGTCGCGTACGTACGCGTGCGACCGTACCGACGAGAGCGTACTTTCGCGGGAGCCGTACTAGACAATTGGATCCCGTGGCGCGCGCTGAGGCCAGATCTCTATGATGAGGAAGGACAACGTCGTCTTCCCAAGCTCTGGCTCGCGGTGTTGGCGCAGGTGGTTGGTTTGGCAGTGGCGGCGTTCCTCTTACGATAGGCAGCTAGGGCGGACACCACAGCTCGCGGGAACGCGCAACACTGAGGGACTTAGGCGAGCCCCTTCTGGGGTTGAGGCGTTAATAGTCTACAAGTGGACCCATCGCCGACGTGAGAGTCTGATGAACGGTCAAGCGTCGGCCGTCGGAGGATAGTCGTGTTCTACGAGCGCAACTCTGGGGGATGGGCTCCAAACGAGGTACAAGTAGTCGAGCAAACGTAGCGCGGAGGCTAGATAGGCTGCTGTTGCAAGGTTCTGCGCGAGGCGGCGTCCAGACGCCGACCGATAATGAGCCGCTAGCGAGCTCGGGAAGTCATATGCGCAGGCGGCTACGGAATGTTCATTGCATTCACTATTCCCAGTAGGCTGCTAACGGCGGCGTGCCCGAAACCCTCGCTAGGCTGCGCCTGGTCGAGCCCGCCCGCTAGCAGTGCGAGCTCCAGTCGGTCCAGAGTCGCACCGTGTTCGTCCTCAAACTGATCAATCGGTTGTACGCGGACCCGCCGCCGGATAAGTGACAAGAGGCGTCGAGCGATGGCGGTAGAAGAACGGTGTGGAACGAACGGCGCCGGACGAAGGCGTTGGGAAGGGCCTCAAGCGGGAACGTTCTCGCTGGACGCCGCATGCAACGCTTCCCTTCGACGCTTTTCTTGCCGCTCTCTTCGACGTGCCCGCTGGACGTTTTTCTGTCTACGCACCCGTCCGACGTTGGCGTTCCACGGTTCGCTTCGACGTTTCCGCTCGGCGTCGATTTTCCGCCGCCAGCGCCGTCACCGTGTTTCGGTGTACCCCAATCCGTTTCGCCGCGCTGCCGACGTGACCACCGCTCGTCCGTAGCGCCCAATCCGCCAAGCGCAGCTTCGTTGCACGATCCATCCGCCGGTCGTATCGCAGAGGAACCTGCATCCGTTCCGGCAGATCCCGGACGCGCAGCTCGTCCTGGCCGCGCGCCAGCAGATACGCCGCCTTCACCGCCTCGCGTAGGTCGCGCAGGTTCGCAGGGTAAGTTGCAACTTCCAGCACGGCGAGCGCGTCGGGAGAAAACCGGGTCGGACCGTCGGGCGCGTGGGTCACCACCGGGCACTCCCTGAGAAAGCGGTGCGCCAGCGAAGCAATCTCATCCCGACGCTCATCGAGCGTCGGCACTCGCACAATGCACTCGCCGAGTCGCGAGCGCAGGTTCGCAGGCATCCGCCCGCGCGCCACGAGACGGTCGAGACCTTCTTCCACCCCAACCACCACCGCGCAGGTCACGGGCACATCACGCTCGTAGCCGATCGGCCGGTAGACCCGCCGCTCCAGAGCTCGGATCAGCATCGCCTGCTGGCTGCGCCGGAGCAAGTGGAACTCATCGATCAGGAGCGTGCCCCCTTCGGCCTCGGCGAACAGACCTCGGTGCCGTGACATCGCGCCGGTGAACGCTCCCCGCACGTGACCAAAGAACTGATCCAGCGCGAGCCCCGGCTCGAACTCTCCTGCCGACACGTCAATGAACGCGCCACGCCGGCCGCTGGCTTCGTGCAGCGCCTCTGCCAGGTACGACTTACCCGTTCCGGTCGCGCCTTCGAACACGACCGTCTCCGCCGGTGCGAAGGCGTGGATCTGTCCCACGACCTCGGCCATCACGGCCGAGACGGCCACGGCGTTGCGCAGCAGCGTGGGGGGAGAAGGCGGCTCCGCCGGTACCGCCACCTTGGCGGGGGACTGAGTTATCCAGCTCTGCGTGAGCGTGTTGCGGTCCCGCACCGCCATCCGCCGCCGCCTCCACGAGTCGCGTTCCGTGCCGCAACACCCGGGCCAAGGTGCACGAGGTGCACAGCATGTCCATTGTGAAACGGAAATTTTGCGAAACTATACAAACGTCATGATGCGCCAGAGCAACGAGAGTACTCGGTACGCGCCGCGCGGCCGCGACAGGCGTTGGGTCACATGACTTTGGACGCGAAGACAAGACAGCGCCCGGGATTTCCCCCGAGCGCCGTCGCGTTTCAGCCCATTCATCCGATTCAGCCCATGAATTACGTAGGGGCGCAGCATGCTGCGCCCCTACGATCGTCCGTCCAACCGTGCAACCGTCCTCTACCGCCTTCTACCGCCTTCTACCGCCTTCTACCGCCTTCTACCGCCTTCTACCGCCTTCTACCGCCTTCTACCGCCCTCTCTAGTCCGCCTCCACTTCCTCCGGGAACGGACTCGGCACCACACCCGGTACGGGCTCGGGCGGCGGCGGCGGCGGCTGGAACCCTTCCGGCGGCTCGATCTCGATGTCGTGATACCGATAGATGCCGGTCCCCGCCGGGATGAGATGGCCGATGATGATGTTCTCCTTGAGCCCCAGCAGGTCGTCCCGCGCGCCGCGGATCGCCGCGTCGGTCAACACCCGCGTGGTCTCCTGGAACGACGCCGCCGAGATGAACGATTGTGTCGTCAGGCTCGCCTTGGTGATCCCCAGGAGCAGCGGCTCGTTGGTCGGAGGCTTGCCGCCCTTCTTCACGACCCGGTCCTTCGCGTCGGAGAAGGTCTGCTTGTCCACGTTCTCCCCTTCCAGGAACTCCGTGTCCCCGGGCTCGACGATCTTCACCTTCTGCAGCATCTGGCGCACGATCACGCCGATGTGCTTGTCGTTGATCTTCACGCCCTGCAGCCGGTAGACCTCCTGGACCTCGTTGAGCAGATACTCCTGCACCGCCCGCGGGCCCTTGATTCTCAAAATATCGTGCGGGTTCACCGGTCCCTCGGTCAGGCGGTCGCCGGCGCGCACGCGATCGCCCTCGTGCACGCGCAAGTGCTTGCCGGCCGGCACCTCGTACAGCTGCGGCTCCCCCTCCTCGGGGTGGACGTAGATCTCGCGCTTGCCGCGCTTGATCTCGCCGAACCGCACGGTGCCGTCGATTTCGGAGATCGTGGCCGGATCCTTGGGCCGCCGGGCCTCGAACAGCTCGGCCACGCGCGGCAGGCCGCCCGTGATGTCCCGCGTCTTGTACGCCTCGCGCGACACCTTGGCGAGCACGAGCCCCGCGTACACCTCCTGGCCGTCCTCGACGGTGAGCTGCGCCCCTTCGGGGATGACGAAGTCGCGCAGCCGCTTTTCCTTCTCCCCCTTCTTCTGGATGATCTCGATGTGCGGGTGCAGCTTCTTCTCCCGGTCCTCGATGATGACCCGCTGGCGCCGCCCGGTGAGCTCGTCCAGCTCCTCGCGCACCGTCTCTTCCTCGACGATGTCCACGAACCGCACCACGCCCCCCACGTCCGTCATGATCGGGTTGGTGTAGGGGTCCCATGTGAACAGCACCGACTCGCGCGCCACCTTGGCGCCGTCCACCACCATCAGCGTGGCGCCGAGCGGCACGTGGAAGCGCGAGTGCACCGAGAGCTTCCCTCCGGTCTCGCCATGAGACGCGGCCTTGAGGATCAGCTCACCCTCGTAGCTCGTCACGATCTTCTGCTTCTCCGGCGTCTCGACGAAGATGAGCCGGTCGCCGTACTCGATCACGCCTTCGACCTTGGTCTTGCGCACCGTCTGCTCGGCGATGCGCGCCGCGGTGCCGCCGATGTGGAAGGTCCGCAGCGTCAGCTGCGTGCCCGGCTCGCCGATCGACTGCGCCGCCAGGATCCCGACCGCCTCCCCCAGGTCCACCATGTCCATGGTGGCGAGGTTGCGGCCGTAGCACATGCGGCACACGCCGCGCTTCGCCTCGCAGGTGAGCACCGAGCGGATGCGGACCGCCTCGATCCCCGCGTCCTCGATCGCCTGCGCGGTCTCCTCGTCGATCAGCTTCCCGGCCTCGACCAGCACCTTGGCCCGCTCGTCCTCGTCCAGCTCGTGCGGATCGCTCACCTCGTCGAGCGCGACGCAGCCCACCAGGCGCTCGCGGAGCGGCTCGATGATGTCCTCGCCCTCCTTCAAGGCCGACATCTCGAGGCCCAGGATCGTGCCGCAGTCTTCCTCGGTGATGCTGACGTCCTGCGCCACGTCCACCAGGCGGCGCGTCAAGTAACCCGCGTCCGCGGTCTTCAACGCCGTGTCCGCCAGACCTTTGCGCGCGCCGTGGGTCGAGATGAAGTACTCGAGCACCGACAGGCCTTCGCGGAAATTCGACTTGATCGGACTCTCGATGATCTCGCCGATGCCGCCCGTGAGCTTCTTCTGCGGCTTCGCCATCAGCCCGCGCATCCCGGCGAGCTGGCGGATCTGATCGCGCGAGCCGCGGCTCCCGGAGTCGAACATCATGAACACCGGGTTGAACCCGCCCTTGGAGCGCTGCATGGTCTTCACCATGGCGTCCGCGATGTCGTTGTTCGCGTGCGTCCAGGCGTCGATCACCTTGTTGTAGCGCTCGCCGAAGGTGATCTGGCCCGTGGCGTACGCCCGCTGGAACCGCTCGACCCGGCCCTCGGCGTCGTGCAGCAGGGTCAACTTGTCCGCCGGGATCTCCAGGTCCTCGACCCCGATCGACACGCCGCCCATGGTGGCGTAGCGGAAGCCGAATTCCTTGAGATTGTCGAGGAACTGCACCGTGCTCGCGAGCCCGGCCCGGCGGTAGCTGTTGAACACCAGCTCCGACAGGTCACGCTTGCGCATCACCTGATTCAGGAACCCCTCCCGCCGGATGCCCTCGGGAAGGATGCTGTGGAAGATCACCCGCCCCGCGGTGGTGTACACCCAGCCCGTCTCGTCCCAGAAGTGCACCGGCGAGTGGTAGGCCAGCCGCTTGGTCGCGAGCCCCATGTCGAGCTCCGCCACCGAGCCCACCCGCCCCGCCTTGGCCTTGACCTCCGCCTGCTCGAAGTCGGCCGGCTCCTTCGTCAGGAAGTAGCAGCCCAGCACCATGTCCTGCGACGGCTCGGCCACGGGCCGGCCGTCCGACGGCTTGAGCACGTTGTTGGACGAGATCATGAGCAACCGGCACTCGATCTGGCTCTCGAACGACAGCGGCACGTGCACGGCCATCTGATCGCCGTCGAAGTCCGCGTTGAACGCCGCGCACACGAGCGGGTGGATCCGGATCGCCTTGCCTTCCACCAGCACCGGCTCGAACGCCTGGATGCCCAGGCGGTGCAGCGTGGGCGCGCGGTTCAGGAGCACCGGATGATCCTGAATGATTTCTTCCAGGATCTCGTACACCTCCGGCGACTCTTTTTCGACGATCTTCTTCGCCCGCTTGACGGTCTCGGCGATCCCCTTCTCCACCAGCTTGTGGATGATGAACGGCTTGAACAGCTCGACCGCCATCGCCTTGGGCAGGCCGCACTGGTGCAGCCGCAGCTCCGGGCCCACCACGATCACCGACCGGCCCGAGTAGTCCACGCGCTTGCCGAGCAGGTTCTGGCGGAACCGGCCCTGCTTGCCTTTGAGCATGTCGGACAGCGACTTCAAGGGCCGCTTGCCGCGCCCGCGGATCGCCTTCGAGCGGCGGCCGTTGTCGAACAGCGCGTCCACCGCCTCCTGCAGCATGCGCTTTTCGTTCCGGAGGATGACCTCCGGCGCCCGGTGCAGGATCAGCTTCTGGAGCCGGTTGTTGCGGTTGATGACGCGGCGGTACAGGTCGTTCAGGTCGCTCGTCGCGAAGCGCCCGCCGTCGAGCGGCACCAGCGGCCGCAGGTCGGGCGGGATGACCGGGACGACATCCAGAATCATCCAACGCGGGTCATTCCGGCCCTCGCCCGCGTTGCCGGAGTTCCGGAACGCGTCCACGATCTTCAGGCGCTTGAGCTGCTGCTTCTTGCGGTGCTGGCTCGTCTCGCTCGCGACCGCCTCGCGCAGCTCGTCGGCGAGCTTGTCGACATTGAGCCGTTCGAGCAGTGCCCGTACCGCGGGCGCGCCGATGTCGGCCTTGAACGCGGCGTCGCCCTCGGCCTTGGCCTTGGCGCGCAGCTCGAGAAACCGGTCCTCGTCGAGCAGCTCCTTGTCTTGCACCTCCTGCTCGCCCGGCTCGATGACCACATAATTCGTGTAGTAGATCACCCGCTCGAGATCCCGCAGGGTCATATCGAGCAGGTTGCCCATGGGCGACGGCAGCGTCTTGAAGAACCAGATGTGCGCCACCGGCACCGCGAGCTCGATGTGCCCCATGCGCTCGCGGCGCACCTTGGAGAGCGTGACCTCCACCCCGCAGCGGTCGCAGATGACGCCGCGGTAGCGGATGCGCTTGTACTTGCCGCAGTGGCACTCCCAGTCCTTCACCGGGCCGAAGATGCGCTCGCAGAACAGCCCATCCCGTTCCGGCTTGAAGGACCGGTAGTTGATGGTCTCGGGCTTCGTGACCTCGCCCCACGACCACCAGGTGCGCTGGCCCTGCAGCTCGAGGCGCTCGCGCTCCTTCGAATCGCGCGGCCCCCGGATCTCCTCCGGGGAGGCGATCCGGATCTGGATATAATCGAAGCTCGAGCTCTTCGGCTCGCGCCCGCTTCGGAAGTCAATCATCGAGTCTCTCCCTCCCCTTACTCTTCAACGTCCTCGGTGGTGCCCAGGGTCACCTTCAACCCCAGGGCCTGGAGTTCCTTCACCAACACGTTGAAGGACTCGGGGATGCCGGGTTTCGGCAGGTTCTGCCCCTTCACGATGGCCTCGTACACGCGGCTGCGACCGTTCACGTCGTCCGACTTGACGGTCAGGATCTCCTGCAGCGTGTGCGCCGCCCCGTACGCTTCCAACGCCCACACCTCCATCTCGCCGAACCGCTGGCCGCCGAACTGCGCCTTGCCGGCGAGCGGCTGCTGCGTCACCAGCGAGTACGGCCCGATGGAGCGGGCGTGAATCTTGTCGTCCACCAGGTGCGACAGCTTCATCATATAGATCGACCCGACGGTCACGTCCGACGCGAAGAACTCACCCGACCGCCCGTCGCGCAGCCGCGCTTTTCCCGTCGGCGTGAGACCCGCCGCCTTGAGCAGCTCGTTCGCCGCCTGGTCCACGTCCGCTTCGGACTTGGGCCCGAGCAGCGCGGCGAGCGCCGGCAGCTCCATCGCCTCGAGCACCTCGGCCGGCTTGTCGTGCTCGAGGAACTTTTCGCTCTCCTTGAGCCCCGCCTTGAGCGCAGCCTGCTCCGGTTTCGGCAGCCCCTCGCCTTCCAGCCGGACCTGGTGGAACTCCCGCTCCGCCCGCCGCAGCTCGAGCTGGCGCTCGGCCAGCTCCTTGGCGGCGGCACGCAGGAAGTCCACGAACTGGTGGTGCACGTCTCGCGTCTCCTGCGCGAGCGCCCGGCTCGCGAGCAGGGCGATCCCCGCCTTGCCGAGGTCCGGCCGCCCGCCGTTCGTGGCCGGTAGCCGCCGCAGGTCGTCGGCGATGCGTCGCACCGTGTCCGGGTCGAGCTCCGGCGGGCGCGTGGCGAGCTGCAGCCCTTCCGCCGCCCAGGTGAGCCCCGCGAGCCGGAGCAGGACGCCGATCTCCGTCTCATCCGCGCCCTGGAACACGGGCGTCTTGGCTTCGAATCCCAGGATGGCCGCCGCCCAGCCGAGGTGCGTCTCGAGGATCTGGCCCACGTTCATGCGCGACGGCACGCCCAGCGGATTCAAGACGATGTCCACCGGCGATCCGTCGGGGAGGAACGGCATGTCCTCCTCGGGCACGATGCGCGCGATGATGCCCTTGTTGCCGTGGCGGCCGGCCATCTTGTCGCCCACCGAGATCTTCCGCTTCTCGGCGACGTACACCTTCACGAGCTGGATCACGCCCGGCGGGAGCTCGTCCGGCTGGAGGATCTTGTCGATCTGGTCCTCCGACTTCTCCTCGATCTTGGCGCGCTCGGCCGTCGCGGCATCGAGCACCGCGCGGATCCGCTCGTTCACCGGCTTGTTGATCACCCGCAGCGTCTTCAGGTCGACGTCGGCGAAGTTGATCTCGGCGAGCTGCTGCCGCGCGAGCTTGGTGCCCTGCGGCAAGTACTCCTCCACGGTACCGGCCTTGAGCATCAGGCCGACGTCCTGCCCGGCGAGCAGCTCCCGGAGCTCCGCGAACATCGCCTCCGAGATGCGGGCCTTCTCGTCCGCCTCGAGCCGGCGCACCTCGCCGATGCGCTCGCCGCGGTCCTTCTCCACCACCTGGTCCTCGATGCGCGAGAAGATCTTCACGTCGATGACCACGCCCTCCATTCCCGGCGGCACCTTGAGCGACGAGTCCTTCACATCCTTCGCCTTCTCGCCGAAGATGGCCGTCAGGAGCTTTTCCTCCGGACTGAGCTCGGTTTCGCCCTTGGGCGTGATCTTGCCCACCAGGATGTCGCCCGCCTTGACGTGCGCCCCGATGCGGACGATGCCCCGCTCGTCCAGATCGACGAGCGACTCCTCGGCCACGTTGGGGATCTCGCGCGTGATCTCCTCACGGCCGCGCTTGGTGTCGCGGACGTGGAGCTCGAGCTCCTGGATATGGATCGACGAGTACACGTCGTCCTTCACGAGGCGCTCCGACAGGACGATCGCATCCTCGAAGTTGTGCCCGTACCACGGCATGAACGCGACCACCACGTTCGCGCCCAGCGCCAGCTCGCCCCGCTCGGTGCCCGCGCCGTCGGCGACGATCTGACCGGCCTTCACCTTCTGATCCAGCTGCACCAACGGCCGCTGATTGATGGCCGTGTCCTGGTTGGTGCGCCAGAACTTCTTCAAGCGGTAGCGATCGTGCTGCTTGAGCCGCGCCAGCGGGTGATCGCCGGACTTCGCCTCTTCCTCACCCGCGTCGATGATGATCTCGTCCGCGGTGACGCGGGTGACCACACCGGCCCGTCGAGCGATCACCACGGCGCCCGAGTCGCGGGCCACGGTCTCCTCGAGCCCCGTCCCCACGAGCGGGGCCTGCGGGAAGAGGAGCGGCACCGACTGCCGCTGCATGTTCGAGCCCATGAGCGCGCGGTTCGCGTCGTCGTGCTCGAGGAACGGGATCAGCGCGGCGGCGATCGACACGAGCTGCTCGGGCGCCACGTCCATGAAGTCGATCCGCGCCGGCGCCAGCAGCGGGTAGTCGTCCCGCTTGCGGCACAGCACCAGCTCGTCCGCGAAGTGGCCGTCCTCGGTGAGGCGGGCATTCGCCTGCGCCACGGCGTATTCCTCTTCCTCCGAGGCCGACAGCCAGCGGGTCTCGTCCGTCACCTTGCCGTTCTTCACCACGCGGTACGGCGTCTCGATGAAGCCGAGGTCGTTCACGCGCGCGTAGCAGGAGAGGCTCGTGATGAGCCCGATGTTCGGGCCTTCCGGCGTCTCGATCGGGCACATCCGGCCGTACTGGCTGTAGTGCACGTCGCGCACTTCGAAGCCGGCGCGCTCGCGCGTGAGCCCCCCCGGTCCCAGGGCCGAGAGGCGCCGCTTGTGCGTCAGCTCGGCGAGCGGGTTGGTCTGATCCATGAACTGCGACAGCTGCGAGCTGCCGAAGAACGCCTGGATCACCGCGCTCACCGTGCGGGCGTTCACCAGATCGTCCAGGGTGATCCGCTCCGGGTCGTTGTTGATGCTCATCCGCTCCTTGATGAGCCGCGCCATGCGGGACAACCCCACCGAGAACTGGTTGGCGATCAGCTCGCCCACCGAGCGCACCCGCCGATTGCCGAGGTGGTCGATGTCGTCGGTGTAGCCGCGCCCTTCCCGCAGCTCGATCAGGTAGCGGATGATCGCGATGAAGTCGTCTTCGGTGAGGACCGTGTGGTCCTTCGCGACGTTCACCTTGAGCCGCTGGTTGATCTTGTAGCGGCCGACCCGCCCCAGGTCGTAGCGCTTGGGGTGGAAGAACAGCCGCTCGAGGGCCTGCCGGGCCGTCTCGAGGTTGGGCGCCTCGCCCGGCCGCAGCAGGGCGTAGATCTGCTCCAGCGCTTCGGCCTCCGTGTGCGTCGGGTCCTTGAGCAGCGTGTTCTTGATGAGCGGCGACTCGCTCCGCCCCGCCGGCAGCAGCACGTCCACCTTGGTGACGCCGGCCTTCAGGAGCTTCTTCTTGAGCGCGTCCGAGATCTCGCGCCCGCCCTCGGCGAGCACCTCGCCGGTCTCCGGATCGGCCACGTCGAACGCCAGGATGTACGCGCCCTGCCGCTCGCGCGTGGTGGTCGGCTGCGCCTCGTCGCGCAGGTCGAGCGAGGTGTAGCCCGCGAACACCGTGACCTTGCTGATGCCGGCGCGGCGGAAGGTGTTGAACTTCTCCAGCGTGAGCTCGTCGCCGACCTTCCCGAGCGGCTCGCCCTTCTTGTTCTCGGGGTCGGGCACGTCCGTGGCGAGCAGCGTCCCCAGCACCTCGCGCTTCTGCGCCCGGCCTTCGAGCTTGCCGGTGATGTCGATGTCCTTGGTCGCGTAAAAGAGCTTCAGCACGTCCGCGTTGGTGCCGTAGCCGAAGGCCCGGAGCAGCGCCGTCGCGGGGAACTTCTTCTTCTTGTCGATGTGGACGTAGATCACGTCGTGGATGTCGATTGTGAACTCGACCCACGAGCCCCGGAACGGGATGATGCGCGCCGAGAACAGCCGCTGGCCGTTAGGGTGGATGCTCTCTTCGAACACCACGCCCGGCGAGCGGTGCAGCTGCGACACGATCACCCGCTCGGCGCCGTTGATCACGAACGTCCCGAGCGGCGTGAGGATCGGCAGCTCACCGAGATAGACTTCCTTCTCGATGATGTTCTTGGGCCGCTTGGTCTTGACGGTCTCGCCCACCTCTTCCATGACCACCAGCTGCAGCGTCGCCTTCAGCGGCACCGAATAGGTCATGTCGCGCTCGATGCACTCCTCGACCGAGTACTTGGGCTCCCCGAGCCCGTACTTCACGAACTCGAGGGAGTAGTTCCCGTTCACGTCCTGGATCGGGAACACGTCCTTGAACACCCGCTCCAGCCCGACGTCGGTGCGCTCGGCGCCCTTCCCGTCCGGCTGCAGCAGCGACTGGAACGCGCGCGTCTGGATGTCCAGGAGGTGCGGCATCGGCATCCCCTGGTCGAGCTTCGCGAACGACAATACCGGCAGCGTCTTCGTCATGTCGTAACCTCAGGCAAATGCAAACGGCCCCGCTCCCCCCGGCCGGGACGCCGGTCGGGGGTGAATCGAGGGGCTCGTACCAGCGAGCAGGAGTGTGGCAAATCCGCGCATGTCGTCGACCAAAGGAGACCCGAGTCGCGTCGACGGGCCCCTATGGCCCGCCGCGTCAATCTCGGCGTCTACTTCAGTTCGACGGCCGCGCCCTGCGCTTCGAGCTTCTTTTTGATCTCTTCGGCTTCCTGCTTGGACACGCCTTCCTTCACCGTGCCGGGCGCGCCTTCCACCAGGTCCTTGGCCTCCTTGAGGCCCAGGTTGGTGATCGCTCGGATCTCCTTGATGACCTGGATCTTCTTCTCTCCACCACTCTTCAGGACGACCGTGAACTCGGTCTTCTCCTCGGCCGCCGGCGCCCCCGCTCCGGCCGCCGCAGCGCCGCCGCCCGCCCCCGTGGGGGCCGCCGCGGGCGCCGCGATGGTCACGCCGAACTTCTCCTTGAACTTCTCGATCAGCTCGGCGAGCTCGACCACCGACAGATTGCCGATGGCTTCGATGATGTCGTCGTTGCTCAACGTCTGTGTCGCCATGGTCCCGGTCTCCTACTGGATTAAGAAGCGCCGCCCGCGGCGCGCTGGTTCCGGAGCGCCTCGAGGGCACCCACTACATTCATCAGTATGCCGTTCAACGCGCCGACGACGCCCGCCAGCGGCGCCTGGAGCGCCCCGCCCAGCTGGGCGAGCAGCTCGTGCTTCGTCGGCAGACTGGCCAGCCGCTTCACCAGCTCTGGCGTCACCGTCTTGCCGTCCATCAGCCCGACCTTGATGGCCGGCTTCTCGAACTCCTTCGCGAAGTCGGCGAGCACCTTCGCCGCCGCGATGGGGTCCGCCCCGGCGAGCACCAGGCCGGTCGGCCCCGCGAGGTGCTCCTCGAGCCCGCGCACCTGCGCGTCTCCCAGGGCGCGCCGCGCGAGCGTGTTCTTCACCACCACGAAGTCGGTGCCGCCCCCCGCCTGCCGCAGCCGGCGCCGCAGTTGGGTGATCTTCGCGACGTCGAGCCCGGTGAAGTCCGTGACGTAGATCGTCGAGGAGCGGCGCAGCCGCGTCGCCAGCGCCGTCACCATCTCCTGTTTCTGCGCCTTGGTCCGGATCACGCGAACACCGCCGGATCCACCGGGACGCCCGGCCCCATCGTGCTCGAGACGGTGATCGACCGGATGTAGTGGCCCTTCGCCGCCGCCGGCTTGGCCCGCACGATCGCCTCCAGAAAGGCCCGCAGGTTCTCCTCCAGCTGCTCGACGGTGAACGACTTCTTGCCGGCAGCCGCGTGCACGATGCCGCTCTTGTCCACGCGGAACTCGATCTTGCCCGCCTTCAATTCCTTGACCGCCCGAGCCACGTCCATCGTCACCGTCCCGGCCTTCGGGTTGGGCATGAGGCCCCGCGGCCCCAGCACCTTGCCCAGGGGTCCCAGCTGGCCCATCACGTCCGGGGTCGCCACGATGACGTCGGTATCGAGCCAGCCGTCCTTGATCTTCTGCACGTACTCGACGCCGACGAAGTCGGCGCCCGCGGCCTCGGCCTCTTTCGCCTTGTCGCCCTGAGCGATCACCAGCACGCGGATCTTCTTCCCGGTGCCGTGCGGGAGGCTCACCGTGCCGCGGACGATCTGATCCGCGTGCTTGGGGTCGACGCCGAGGCGGACCGCGACGTCCAGCGACTCGTCGAACTTGGCGTACGCCGTCGCCTTCACCTTTTCCACCGCCTCACGCAGGCTGTAGAGCTTGCGGGGCTCGAGCGTCGCGACGGCGGCGCGGTAGTGCTTGCCGTGCACGTGCATCAGTCCACCACCTCCAGGCCCATCGAGCGGGCCGTGCCCGCCACCATCTTGACCGCGGCGTCGAGGTCGTTCGCGTTGAGATCGGGCATCTTGATCTCCGCGATCTTCTTGAGCTGCGCGCGGGTGACCTTCCCCACCTTCTGCCGGTTGGAGGTCGGCGACCCCTTCTCGATGCCGGCTTCCTTCTTGAGCAGCACGGCGGCGGGGGGCGTCTTGGTGATGAAGGTGAACGTCCGGTCCTTATAGATCGTCACCTCGACCGGCGTGATCATCCCCTGCGCCTGGGCCGTCTTGGCGTTGAACTGCTTGACGAACTCCATGATGTTCACGCCATGGGGCCCCAGCGCCGTGCCCACCGGCGGGGCGGGCGTCGCCTGCCCGGCGGGCACCTGGAGCTTCACCATCGCAGCAATGGGCTTGGCCATTTTCTCCCTGTGCGTCTATGCGTCTGTGCGTCTAGCTGTTCAATGCGCTTTCAGCTGCAAGTAGTCCAGTTCGACCGACGTGGGTCGGCCGAACAGCGACACGGCCACTCGCACCTTCCCCTTGTCGGGGATCACCTCTTCCACCGTGCCCGAGAAGTCCGAGAACGGACCTTCGGTGATCTCCACCACCTGGCCGATCAGGAACGGGATGGTTTCCTGCGGCTCCTCTTCCTTCGCCGCTTCCTCGATGCCGAGGAGGCGGTTCACCTCTTCGGGACGGAGCGGCATCGGCAGCCGCCCGGTGCCCACGAACTTGATCACGCCCTGAATGCCGTTGATGACGTGGATCGTCTCCTGGTTCAAGACCATGTTCACGAGCACGTAGCCCGGATAGATCTTGCGCTCCGCCGTCACCTTCTTGCCGTTCTTGATCTCCACCACTTCCTGCGTGGGGACCAGCGCTTGCCGGATCGGCTTCTCTTCCTCCGACCGCGGGTCGTCCCGGATACGGCGCTCGATCAGCGAACGGACCTTGTTCTCGTGTCCCGCCGTCGTTTGAATCGCGTACCAGCGATGCTCCGACATCAGAACAGCTTCGCGACCAGGGTCACGAACACGAGCTGCAGGAACGAGTCGAGCAGCCCGATGAAGACGCCCAGGGCCACGACGAAGACGATGATGACGATCGTCGCCTTCTTCAGCTCGTCCCGCGTCGGCCAGGTGATCTTGCGGAGCTCCGAGCGCACGTCGCGCAGGAAGCCCACCACCCGGGCCGGCCAGCTCTGCTTCGGGCTGGCGAGCGCGTCCGTCGTCACTACTTCGATTCCTTGTGCGGCTGGTGCTTATTGCACCGCGGGCAGTACTTCTTCCACTCCGCCCGTTCCGGGTGCTTCCGCCGGTTCTTGGTCGTGAAGTAGTTCCGGCCTTTGCACACGGTGCATTCCATGATGATGTTTTCCCGCGGCATCGCCTCCGCCTTACTTCAAGATCTTGGTGGCCACGCCGGCGCCGACGGTGCGGCCGCCTTCGCGGATCGCAAACCGCAGCTGCTCCTCCATCGCGATCGGCGTGATCAGCTCGATCGTCATCTTCGTGTTGTCCCCCGGCATCACCA
>Ga0209472_1000118_pt1 | contig 46761 bp, 44 predicted proteins | sample GraSoiAngelo_130_FD_185887 | JGI IMG/M metagenome (GOLD analysis project Ga0209472, IMG submission 185887) | Grasslands soil microbial communities from the Angelo Coastal Reserve, California, USA - 14_0929_02_20cm (SPAdes) (version 2) | ecosystem: Environmental > Terrestrial > Soil > Grasslands ... | reverse complement strand
TCTTATTGGAAGCATAAACATGGCGCTAAAAAGACCGAGAATGCCGTGAACAGCAATTCCCACAATGCGGAAAGGCAGCGTCAACAACCAGACGATGGGATACAGCACGAGAGCGAGCAACGCAATCGGCCAGCACAAAATAAATAAAATGATCCACAAGAAGAAAGCAGCCATGGCAACCTCGTTTGTGGCGGCTCTTAAACATTGAGTCCGGAGTGTAACCGCGTAACCGCCAGCCTCAATTCTATCTTACGAAAGTACCCGCGGAAATGTTTCCTTGACGGCATACTCTTTGAGCCGCAGGCGCGTGGCGATGGACGCGGGTACTTCTGCGTCGAGGCGCATGAGCGAATCGTCGATTTCCGAATGGAGGACGCGCCCCAATGCATGAATCATGGCCAGGGTGCGACCTTCCGCAAGCGGCAAGCGGATGGAAATCGTTACAACGGGATCGGTGGGCATCTCGGCCGCCCGTCAAAGCGGACATAAGCACTGGCGTGCTACCGGCACCAGGACGTCTCCCTGCGCCGTTCGTGACCGTTTTTCGCTCTTCAGCTGAAAGCCGGTCCATCTTATTGAGTACCCGCAGCCTGGGACGGCGGTCCACGCCCAGTTCATGCAAAATCTTGTCGACTTCCTCGTCAAGCTCATCGTGGTGTGGATTGGAGACGTCGCTCACGTGGAGGATCAAAGCAGCTTCCTGCACTTCTTCGAGCGTTGCGCGAAACGCCGTCAGCAACCCTTTTGGCAGGTCGCGGATAAATCCCACAGTGTCAGAGACGAGGACCCGACGGTTCGAGGGAAGACGCAAGGCGCGGACCGTGGGATCGAGCGTGGCGAACATCCGCGAGGAAACCAGTACTTCGGCGCGGCTTAAGGCATTGAACAACGTGGACTTGCCTGCGTTGGTGTAACCCACCAGCACGATCGTGCCGAGAGGGATGGCATTGCGGGCTTCACGGCGCAACGCCCGTTGCTTACGAACTTCATCGATGCTAGTCTCGATTTTGCGGACCCGGTCGCGAATCCGGCGCCGGTCAGTCTCCAGTTTCTTTTCGCCAGGTCCGCGAACGCCGATACGTCCTGCACCGCCGCCCGCTCCGCCCGCGCCACCTCCGCCGCTTTTGCCGCCAAGCCGCGACATCGCGGTTCCTTTTCCCGTCAGGCGGGGCAGCATGTAATTCAACTGGGCCAGCTCTACCTGCAGTTGGCCTTCGCGGCTCCGGGCGTGCCTCGCGAAAATATCGAGAATCAATTGTGTGCGGTCGATCACGCGGCGTTCCGTGGCTTCTTCGATGTTGCGCTGCTGCACGGGAGAGAGATTGCTGTCGAAGATGATCAGCGGCGCATGGTGTGCCGTGGCTTCGGCGCGAATTTCATCCAGCTTACCGCGGCCGACGAGCGTGGCAGGATCGGCGGCATCACGCATCTGGAAGACGGTTCCGGCGATCTCCGCCCCTGCGCTGCGCGCCAATTCAACGAGTTCTGCAAGCGACTCGCGGCCTTGCACACCCGCCGGCATGCCAGGAAATCGAGGCGTGCGCTTCCAGCCAACGCCTACCAGCAAAGCGCGTTCTGCATTCGAAACCTGATGCTGTGTTTTCGTCACTGAGTTCGGTCGGGAGTCATCGTGGGACTGGCGCATTTCTTGCCGGCCTCATCCCGACAGTAATTATACGCCTCTCTTTCCGGCCCGGCGACCCGTCTCTCACTGCGTGAATCTTGGTCGGAAAAACGGCGGTTTGCGAAGCCTGCGGACCCGTGGGAAGATGGATTCATGCGAAAACAAATTCTCAATACTCTATTATTTCTGGCGACCGGAATGATGCTGGTTGAGAACACCCAGGCTCAGCAGACGCCGGCGGCAAATACTCAAAAGGCTCCGGCGACGAAGGCTGCGCCAGCGCCCGCTCCTGACGCTCAAAAGACGCCTGCAGCAAAGACGGGACAGGCAGCCAAGCCAAGAACGCAGCCCGTTCTAACTCTGAAGACCCAGAAAGACAAGGTCAGCTACGCTCTGGGAGCTAACCTGGGGATGAACCTGCACAAAGAGTCCGTGGAAGTGGACACCGCCATTGTGCTGCGGGGCTTGAAGGACGCTCTCGCAGGGGGCAAGTTGCTGTTGACGGATGATGAAGCCAAAGCCGCGCTCACACAACTACAGACGGACTTGCGCAACAAACAGATGGAAAAAATGAAAGAGGCGGCGGATCTGAATAAGAAAGCAGGCACGGAATTTCTGGAAGCGAATAAGGCCAAGGAAGGCGTCGTGACGCTGCCGAGCGGACTGCAATACAAAATCTTGACCGAAGGTACGGGACCAAAGCCCCTAGCGACCGACACTGTCTCTTGCAATTATAGGGGCACGCTTCTGAACGGCACGGAATTCGACAGCTCCTACAAGCGCGGCCAGCCAGCGTCATTTCCTGTGACTGGCGTTATCAAGGGATGGACGGAAGCTCTGCAACTCATGCCCGTGGGGTCGAAGTGGCAGCTCTTCATTGCCTCGGACCTAGCTTACGGCGATCGCGGAGCGGACCCGCGCTCTGGCATCGGCCCCGGCGCAACACTCATCTTCGAGGTAGAGCTGCTTTCCATCCAGGAAAAACCAAAAACAGCGATAGCGCCGAAATCACCAGACAAATAAGCAAGTTTGTCGTCGCTGTGAATTGGGAATTCGGCTTAGCTAAAACGCTTCTGCTGCTTCAGTTCTTCTGCCTGAAGCCATTCGAGTACGCTGGCCTGCACGCCGGCATCATCGCCAAATCCTGAAAACCATTGGACGCCCGGCTCCTTGCGAAACCACGTAAGCTGGCGTTTGGCGTAACGGCGCGTGGCCTGACGAATTGCTTCTATGGCTTCCTTCAGAGTCCTCTCGCCTCGCAGTACCGCGCGCAATTCCCGGTAACCGATAAAGTCGAACGCTTTCGCATTCTCATTCAGGCCGCTATCAAGCAGCGCCTGCACTTCGCGCATCCAGCCCTGTTCGAGCATAGCGTCCGTTCTCGCATTTATGCGCTCATTGAGCTTCTCGCGCGGGGGCATTAATCCAACTTTCAGAATGCGCCAGCCTTCGAGCGGGACGCGACCGGTGCTATGCACTGCCGATATCGGCTTGCGCGCAAGGATACATACTTCGACCGCGCGGATCAGCTTCTGTTCGTCCGCAGGCGCGATTTTCCTGGCTGCTTGCGGGTCGAGCCGCTTCAAAATGCGATGGAGATACCCCGGTGGATGCTCATCGATGCTCGCGCGGAGCCGTTCGCGCAACTCTTCTGAACGTTGCGGAACGTCCGCAAGGCCTTCAAGCAGCGCACGCAAATACAATCCTGTGCCGACCGTGAAGACCGGCAGACGTCCCCGCTTTTTCAGGTCTTGCAGAATTTGCAAAGCCATTTGGCGGTACGCGCCTGCTGTTGCGTTGTCCTTTGGATCGAGAACGTCGATCAGGTGATGCAGAACTCCGCGGCGTTCCTCGAGGGTGGGCTTTGCGGTGCCAATATCAAAGCCGCGATAGAGCTGCGTTGAATCGCAGGCCACTACTTCTCCGCCGAAACGCTCCGCAAGCTTCACGGCGAGCGCCGACTTTCCCGAAGCCGTGGGGCCAACGATGGCCACGAGAGGCAAGAGCGTGTTGCTTTCGTTCATCGAAAGAGAAGATGCCGCGCGCGAACAAAAAGAAAGATGAGCACAAAAAGGGCGAGGAGAAGACTACCCAAAACCTGTTGGCGCGGGACTTTCACTTTTGCTGGTAATAAGACTCGAGAGGAATGTTGTAGAGATAGGTGTAGCGCAGCTCGATATAAGGCCCCTTGAACTGCGCGGGCAGCGGCTCGAAGGGATTCGACGCGCGCACGGAAGAGAATGCGGCGCGGTCCAACGGCTCCTTCCCCGAGTTGCGCTGGATCACCGGCTCGTCGGAAGGCACGCTGCCGTTCTGCATGATTCTGAACGTGAGCACAACTATGCCTCTCTCCCCAAGCTCGACGGACCCAGGCATGACGGCGAACCAATTGCGTTTCACCGTAACATAAACGCGCTGGAGATAGCTGTTGAAATCCACGCCTTGATCAGGCGTGAGCATCTCCAGGCCCCCGTAGGCCGTCCCGCCTCCGCCCCCGTGCGCAACACCGCCAGGAAGTTGGCCGCCTCCTCCGATCGGCCGGGGACCGGAAGGGCGAGTGGCTTTCAAGGAATCCTGAATGCTTTGGCTCGGTGAAGTTTCTTTTGGCAAGACCAGGTTCGGCCGAGGCTGCGGAGCGTCGGGGGTTTCAAGCTTTAGCGGAGCTTTCGCTACTGGCGCGTCATCTTGCGTCTGCGGAGCAGCTTGCGCAACGTTTGGCTTGGGTTCGGGCGCGCTTGGCAATTCTTTCACCGGACGTTCCGGCTGGGGCGCTGGAATGCTAGGCGGCGCGACTTCGCGCAATACACGCGCGTTGACATGCACCTTGGGCGGTGGTTGTGCTGGACGACTCGATGGCTCTAATGATTCCAGCCTCCATGGCGGGAGTAACGGCGTCAATTGCCTTTGCGCGAGTTCTATTTCAGCTTGCGTCGGCTGGTGCGGCGGAAAAAGCCTTGATTGGAAAATCAGGAAAATGAACAGGAGTGTGTGAAACGTGATTGAAATCAAACGCGTAGCGAGCTGCCACTTGTGCTTCTCGTCTCGCTGTTCTGGAGCGATTAGCTGAACTTCCCCGGTACTGAATATATCCGGGTCGACCAGGTCTTCCGGAACGTGCAGCGGATGCTCGCTCATTTCCGGCGGCGCGGAACCCACAGGCACAGCAATACGCGAGTCCAGGTCTGTGGGCTGCAGCGGCGTCGAATAATCCTCCCTGACGCCGTACGCTTCACGACTCACGTCGCGGGGCACAACAACGCGCGCCGCAATGGATTCCAGAGGCAGATTCGAGGGAATCGTTGAGTTCCCATTCAAATGCACTATGGGCAGCATCGCCGGGACCAGCGTGCGCTCGTCCATTGTAGTGGGACGGCGGCGCTGCGTTGGCGCATCCACCGTCGCAGGTGGACGAGCATCGAACGGGACCAGAATCCGTGAAATCATCTAGTTTTGTCTTGTGTAGCGAATGAGCCTGTTTGGACGCGCGCGGCGTGCTCTTGGATGCTTGCCATAACACGGGTGGCCAATTCGAGCGCCGCGCGGCCCGCTGCCCCATTAGTGCGGGGCTCCTTGCGCGAGCGTGAAGCGTTGACGAACGCGTCGAGTTCCGCTTGCAACGGTTCGACTGCCGGCGCATTCAGCTTCTCAAATCCAAACTCGGGCTGCGGACCGGGCTTCTTTACGCCGATGCGAAGGGCATCGCGCCGGGCATAATCCAGAGAAATGTACTCATGCTGCTGGAAGAAGCGCATTTTGCGCACACGCTCCGTGGAAACTCGGCTGGCGGTAATATTGGCTACCGCTCCTCCGGCAAATTCCAGGCGCGCGTGAGCGATGTCCACTTTTTCGGTAAGGACCGGAATCCCAACGGCTTTGACTTCCACAACAGATTCGCCAACCATCGCCAGCAAAATGTCCAGATCGTGAATCATTAAATCGTAGATTACGTCCACGTCGAGGCTGCGCGGCGTAAAAACGCCTAGCCGGTGCACTTCGAAAAACAGTGGCCGGTTCAGGATCGGTTCAACGGCAGTCACCGCAGGATTGAAACGCTCGACGTGGCCTACCTGCAGAATCCGCCCGTTTTTCTTCGCGGCTTTGAGAAGTGCATCGGCCTCGGCAAGATTCACGGCCATGGGCTTCTCGACGAGGACGTCGAGCCCCATTTCCAGAAGGCGACAGCCCACCTCCGCATGCGCAACCGTCGGGACAGCCACGCTTGCGGCGTCCGCGCGTCCGAGCAACTCCTCCAGTCTCGTCAAGACTGGAGTCTGGAATTCTGCGGCAACAGCAGCGGCACGCTCAGGATTCTCGTCGAAGACTCCCACGAGTTCCGCGCCATCGAGTTCGCCATACACGCGAGCGTGGTTGCGCCCAAATTCCCCTGTGCCCACGACGGCGACACGGATCTTCTTCGAATCTCCCGCCGCCGGAGTCATTCTTTCTTCATTCCCTTCAAAGCTGCGTTAGGTTCCGGCGTAGCGAGCGGACTGAAAGCTTGAATCGCTATTCCCGCTCCATCCGCCAGTTCGATCACTTTTTCCCGGTCAAAAAGAAGCGTCCGCTCAGCGTCTATGGCAAGAGCAGTCGCACCCGCACCCCTCATCTGTTCGATGGTGGGCAAACCAACAACGGGTACGTCAAAACGCATATCCTGGCCGGGCTTGCTGACTTTAACGACAACCAGAGGCTTGCCATCCGCAACGCGGGCCGCGCGTGCGATCGTCTCGTCGGTGCCTTCCATGGCTTCCACCGCCACGCAAGCGCGATCCGCGATGACGACTGTCTGTCCGAGGTCCATGCTCGCAATGTGTCTGGCCACTCCAAGTCCATAAGCAATGTCTTTCGCTTCATGGTCGTTCGGGGCCCGCCGCGTCAGCACGCCAGGATCAGGCACCAAAGGCTTCAGGAACAACGTCGAATCCACCAGGCGAATCCCTTCGTCCTCCAGCACGCGGGCGACAGCACCGATCAACGCATCCGTATTTTTGCGCGGCAGCGAGAAAAGCAGCTTCGCCAGTTTCCAATCCGGCCGGATGGCGCTGAAAATTTTGTTGTGCTTCACTTGGCCGGCCATGACCGCCTGCTTCACGCCTTCCTGATGCATCAAGTCAATCGTCTTGCTCAGCTCGCCGAGGCTCACCCAATGCAGCCGCTTGGCGATTTTTTCCAGCTCTTGAGACGCCTCTTCCTTCAACGCGATCACCGCCATGTCGATTCCCTGGCTGCGAGCACCTTCCAGCACCAGGAAGGGAAAGCGCCCGTTTCCCGCGATGAGTCCCCAGCCTGTCGTGTTTGTGTTGGCGTCCGGCATGAAATCAGCGTTTAGGCGTCACTTCACAATGCCGCGCTCAGCGCTTTCGATAAATTTGATCAATTCCTGCACGTCCGCGGAATTCCCCAGGGATTTCCCCATTTCGGCAATCGCCTGCGAAGTGTTCAACTTGGCGCGCAGCAGCAAACGATAGGCGCGCTTTAGAGTTTGCAGGCGCTCGGGAGAAAATCCTTTGCGTTCCAGGCCGATGGTGTTGATGCCAAAACTTTTTGTCTCGCGCTCGGTGACGATTTTGGAAAATGGCGGAACGTCCTGCGTAATCACGGTTGACGCACCGATGTAGGCGTACCGGCCGATGCGGCAGAACTGGTGCACCGGGCAAAACGCGCCAATCGTCACGAAATCTTCCACGGTGACGTGTCCCGCGAGCGTTGCCCCGTTCACAAACAGCGCGTGGCTGCCGACCTGGCAATCGTGTCCGACGTGCGAGTAAGAAAGAAAAAAATTCTCATTGCCCAGAGAGGTCCGGCCTCCGCCCTTTTTTGTTCCGCGGCTCACCGTCACGTATTCGCGGAAAATGTTGCCGTCACCCACAACCAGTTCGGCGCGTTCGCCGCGAAAGGTGTAATCCTGCGGGTCGCCGCCGATCAGGCTGAAGGGGTGAAAAACATTGTTCTTTCCGAACTTGGATGGTCCCTGCACCACAGCGTGCGAGTGCAGCGTACAACCTTCGCCCAATTCCACATCCTCGCCAACCATCGCATAAGCGCCAACTTTGACGCCTTTGCCAAGTTTCGCGCCGGGCGCCACGATGGCTTGCGGGTGAATCTCTTGCTTTTTCATTTCGCGGATTTTTCCGCCTTGGCTACGACCTCGCGGTCCACCATCTTGCACATCAGCGTCGCTTCCGCGGCCAATTGCCCGTTCACCGTTGCTTTGCCTTCCAGTTTGCAGAAGTCGCCGCGCCACGAGAGCACATTCATCTCCACTTTCAATTGGTCGCCAGGTACCACTGGCCGCCGGAACCGTGCACCATCCACTGCCACAAAATAAAGCAGCTTCTTTTCCCGGTCAGGAACTTCCTGCAGCAAAAGCAATCCTCCGGTTTGCGCCATGGATTCGATAATCAACACGCCAGGCATGACCGGCGCTCCCGGAAAATGTCCTTGAAAGTGGGATTCGTTAATGGTGACGTTTTTCACGCCCACAATGCGCTTCAAACGATCGATTTCCAGGATGGCGTCCACCATCAAAAAGGGATAGCGGTGCGGCAGAATTTGTTGAATTCCCACAGCGTCCAGTATCATTCGCGTTTCCCCGTCTCGCCGCACACCCGTTCGGCGGCGCTTGGCTCTTCCCCGGTAAACTTCTAATTATATGCGAAGCCCTGCCCTGCGCGATACGCGCTCTCCGGTAAAGTCAACGTCTCTGGCTCTGAACGCGAATGCATGGTCGATTGCCAGAATTTCTTCCTGCGCGCCTGATTGCGACATTGCTCTGGGTGCGTCGCGTTGATAGCATCTCCGCACCATGCCAGATTTCCATTCGCCCAAGGAATTCCTTCGTTTCTTGAAGCCGCGTTTGCCGGAGATGCTTGCGACGCTGCGCCGGTTCGTGACGGCGGAGTCCCCCAGCCTGGAAAAAAGCGCGGCCGATCGCTGCTGTGGCGTCATCGCCCAAGAATGGAGCAAGCACGCTGTGCGCGTCGACCGCATAGCGCAGAAGCATCGTGGGGACCTTCTACGCATCACCTATGCGGGCGCCAAGTCTCGTCCTTCGGGCCAACTCCTGGTCCTGGGCCACTACGATACGGTCTATTCAACCGGAACACTCGCCAAAATGCCGTTTCATGTAAAGGGCGGTAAAGCTTACGGTCCGGGAACTTTCGACATGAAGGCCGGAATCGTGCAAGCGCTATTCGCGTCGCAAGCGCTTCAGCATTTGCGAGTACAGCTTCACAAACGCCTCGTCTTCCTTTGGACTTCCGATGAGGAGATCGGGAGCGAATCTTCGCGCAAATATTTTGAAGCGGAAACGCGCCGCAGTGATGCCGTTTTTGTCCTGGAACCTTCCTTTGGCCCGCGCGGGCTGCTGAAGACGACGCGCAAGGGAGTCGGCGAAGCCGAATTGATCGTACATGGCCGCGCCTCGCATGCAGGCCTTGCACCGCAAGAAGGCGTCAACGCCATTCACGAACTGGCGCGGCAAATCACGCGCATTGAAAAATGGAATGATCTTCACCGCGGAGTCACCATCAACGCCGGGATCATCGAAGGCGGTACGCGCACCAACGTAATTCCGGAACGCGCTCGCGCTGTCCTCGATCTGCGTGCGCTTCGTGTTTCCGACATGCGCAACCTCGAAGTTCGTCTGAGCGGCTTGCGCCCATTTCAAGATGGGGCTCGGCTTGAAATCACCGGCGGCTTCGATCGTCCTCCCCTCGAACGCAAAATGAGCGCCGCTCTGTTCGCCCGGGCCCAGTTGCTTGCCAAGCAAATAAATCTCTTCCCGGGCGAATGCACCGCCGGCGGCGGCTCGGACGGAAATTTCACGGCCGCTCTCGGCATCCCCACACTGGACGGCCTAGGAGCCGTCGGCGACGGCGCTCATTCTTCGCACGAGCACGTGCTCATCAACACCATGCCCGCCCGCGCCGCGCTTTTAGCCGCTCTTCTTGCGACTGTCTAGCACTGGGAAACCGCGGACAGCAAATAATCACTTTAAGGGAGAGGCAGAAGCACCTTAATCAATAGCTCAGCGCACGTAGGTCTTCCGCAGATATTCCGCCGTGGATTGCATCAGATCGCTGTAATCGCCGTGCAACACTTCGCGCAGCGCCGCCTCCGTACCCATTCCGGCACCGATGCGGTCGAGGATTCTTTCAATGTCGACCATTCCGCCGGCCTGCTCGATGTACTCGATGTTCGCCAGCGCCCAGGCATACGCATACCGCGCCGTATCTCCGCCCATGTTCAGCCACGAGCCTTCGAGCCGGCTGAGTGGGATGGCACGGCCGGCGCTGTAGATCTGCAGCAGAACCGCGGCATCTTCTCGGCTGCGCTGGCCCTCCATCCATTGTGCAAGTCCTTCTTGAATCCAGGTCGGCGCGCGAATCGCGCAGCTAGCCGCCAGCCCCATGCAAGCGCTACGCGTCTTCTGCGCGATGAAGCTGTGCGTCAGCTCATGTTTGAGGATGCGCGACAGTTCCGCATCAACGCTCGTCAAACCCTGCACCGGCACGCGGATGCGTCCATCGTTTAGCGCGCCCGCCCACGCCGGCGCCTTGGTGATGTCGCTGAAGGCATCTTGCGTATAGAGAATCACGCCAATCGATTCCGGAGGCGTAAAGTTCAGCTCGGATTCAATTTCCGAATAGTGCCTCTCCAGTGTTCGGAGCACGTCGCGGGCCAGCGCCGGCGCAGACGCGCCGCTGTAGCGCAGCTTGAAGTGGCTGCTCTCGTTCTCCTTGTAACTTTCTTCTTCATTCTTATCGGCCAGTGCTTTGTCGAGCGCCACCTGGACTTCTTTGTCCGGCCGAACCGCCAGCGCGCGCTTCCACTCCGCAACCGCCTGGTCCAATTTGTTCAAGCCGTAGTAGGCCCAACCTTCCAGCTTCGACACGTCGGCGTCGTCCGGCGCAAAGCGCCGCGCACGCTCCAAGTATTCCAGCGACTCCTTAAACTCGCTCCGGCGGAGCAGAAGGTAGCCTACGTTCAGAAGGAACACCGGCTCTTCCGGCGCATAAGTCAACGCCGTTCGCGCATCGATGAGCGCATGCTCCATGTCGCCGTGGGCTAATTCGAGATTTGCCGCCAGATGATGCCCCAGCGCCGCGCTCCGATTGGCAGAAGGTTCGCCCGAACGAGCTGCGCTTTCCAGTTTCGCAATATATTGCCGGTCGATCGCGCCATCGTGGAAAGCACCCAGTTCGACTTCAGCGCTCGCTCCACGCGCTTCCATCCTCGGCGGAGCGATAGCCAGATTCGCGGCATGGGCTCCTGATGAACCGGGCATGGGGACGTCACTGCCCTTCTCAATGTGATCGACGATGGATTTCGGCAAGCTTAATTCGCCGGCGGAGGTCAGGTACTTTACCTTGTCTCCCTCTTCCACTGCGCTCAGGGCCATGATGCGGCGGCCATTCTTTAGGACAATCGTGTCCGCCGCTGCGCGACTGCTCAAGAACAGGAGCACAACGCAGAGCAAGACACCGCGAATTCGGCTAGCTGAACCCATGAACGTATCTTTCCATTTTAGGTCGAGGCCAAGAGTCTGCGCGGTCTGCCTTGTTCCGCTATGCCGAATATGACTACACTTCTTCTATGAAGGTGGGGGGAGTCTTTTTCGCGCTGTGGTGTCTCCTGGCGCCAGCCGCATTTCCAGATACAGAGAGATCGCCGCATGAACTATATGATGCGATCAAGGCGCTCCGAGTCGATCCCTCTACTGTTTATCGCATCTCTCCCGCAAACCACATCCAGTTGCGCCGTGGCGAGGCGGTTCTCTCGTTTGAGGAAGGTGCCTTCACCTTTTTCTCTCCGCTCGATGGGCAGATTACCGGCGCTGTTTTTTCCGGGCGCGGCCACGTGCTGGCAGTCCCGCGCGATCCGGTAGAAAAACAGCAGATGGGGCGTTTTCTCGGAGCGCCGGTCCTCGATGAGGAATTCATCAACGGCTATCTGCGTTTCACGGACGACACCGCCGGGGAACTTCTCCGGCAATTCCACGCCGCAAATCTCTCGCCTCAAACGGATACATCTATCGGCGCGCAATGGGACTCCGCGGTGGCTCAGCTCAATCCCAGCTACAGCCTTCGCATTCTCGTTGAACGGCTATCGACCAACCCCAGGCCCTGCTTCTACGCCGGATTTGAAGGCACGGCCACTGGCCCGTTCGATGTCGTGCTTGACGCGCAGCGGGACGAGCAATTCCTTCTCGGACAAGTTCACAAAGGCGGTTCTTCCTATGATGTCTGGACCTCGCATCGAGTTCCAGATATTCCCGCATTTCCAACGGCCTTTCGCGCATTGAGCTACTCCGTCGAGACCACCATTTCCCCGAATAACTCACTGGATGCCACAGCCAGCGTGCATTTGCGCGCAATAAGGGGGACAGAGCGCGTTCTTTCTTTCCAGCTCTCCCGGGCTCTGACCATTGACGGCGTCACAAGCGGGCAAGGCGCTTCCTTGGCTTTTTTTCAGAACGAGGGCATGAATCTCCAGGAGCGCAGCGTGCGAGGCAACGACTATCTGAATGTCGTTCTTCCGCAGGCGCCGCGGCCCAATCAGGAATTCACTCTTCGTTTTCATTATCGCGGCGACGTCATCCATAACGCCGGAAACGGCGTGTTGTTCGTCGGAGCGAGAGAAAGCTGGTACCCCCACCTGGGAGATAGCGCGGAATTTTCCGACTATGATCTCCTTCTGCGCTGGCCCCACAAACTTCGGCTGGTCGCCACCGGCTCTAAAGTCGAAGAGCACGAGGAAGGAGAATTCCGCGTTGGCCACTGGAAAGCAGAGAAGCCCATATCCGTCGCCGGCTTCAATCTCGGTGAATATGCTTCAGCCTCCATTGTCACCGAGGCTCGTGCCATCGAGGTCTTTGCCAATCGCGAACTCGAAGACGATCTTGTGAAGCGCCTTTCTGCGCGGAACATGGAAGCCCTGGATCTCTCTTCCCGGCGATTTGGGGCTGCAGCGACGGGGCATCCGGTCGCACCGCCTCCTCCCCCCACTCCCAGCCCGGCCGATGCGCTCAAACAGCTAGGCAAAGAGATCGATTCCGCGATCCGTTTTTACGAAACATTCAGCGGCCCCTTTCCCTTCCACAACCTCAGCGTCTCGCAGATACCCGGAACCTTTGGGCAAGGTTGGCCCGGTCTGCTCTATGTTTCCACGTACTCCTTTTTGCCTTCCGAAGCCCAACAACGCGCGGGACTGAGCACGGCCGGACAGGAGCACTACACCGAGCTGGTTCCTTATCACGAAGTGGCACATCAATGGTGGGGAAACGTCGTGGCATGGTCGAGCTACCACGACCAGTGGATTGACGAGGCTATAGCGAATTACCTCGCGGTGCTGTTTGCCGATACCAAGAAGAATCCGGACCACAAGCTGCACGTCTGGCTGGCTCGCTACCGGCAGCAACTCGTAGAGAAAAAGCCGGGCGCCAGCGAACCACCGGGCGAGATAGGCCCCCTCGCCCTCGGTCTCCGCCTCAATTCCTCAAAGTCGCCGTCCGGCTACGAAGAGATCGTCTACAGCAAGGGCACGTGGATCTTTCACATGTTGCGAGAAATGCTGCGGCAGCCCGGCGCCAAAAATCCTGACTCGCGCTTTTGCACCCTCCTGCAAACGCTGGTAACCAAGTACGCCTACCGCGCGCTTTCCACCGATGACCTGCAGCACGAAGTGGAGGGGGTCATGACACCCGGCATGGACCTTGAAGGCGGACACTCGATGGAATGGTTCTTCGAAGAGTGGGTGCGCGGAACCGGAATCCCGCATTATCGCGTGGAATTCACGACTCACCACACGGAAAAGGGCTATCTGATCCGCGGTCATCTTTTTCAGACCGGAGTGCCGCGCTCATTTATCGTCACTGTTCCCCTTTATGCCGCCGGCGCTGGATACGGAACGTTCCTCGGCACCGTAGCAGCGGCCGGCCTGGAAACAGCGTTTCAGTTCGTCGTCGCGGTTCCACCCCACAAGATTGTCGTCGATCCCCGGATGACGCTGCTTTGCACCTCGGAGTGATATAAAAAAAAACCATTGTTTTGCAGCAGCTCTGTCTTCAGTTCCTTTGTTCAGTGGCACACAGGATTCAGCGGGGTCAAATTCAGGGCACATATTTCCTAAATCGTTCGATCATCAACTGCTTTTCAAGGAGCGGGCTATCCAAATTGAGCTCCGTTTTTCCGCTGGCACCGAAAACATAAGGGAAACCCAGGGGATCACGGGGAATGCCGCGGACCAGCCCTGCCTGAACCAAGTCGCTCATGCGAGACGGGCGTCTACCATACCTCTTGGCATACTCGTCGGCCAGGGCATCGAGCTGCTTGCAATCTTCCTTCACGGTAAGCAACTGCAAATGCATCAGCGCATTTTTTTTGACCGAGGGATCGGCACTGGTGTCGTAGATGTCCTTCCACAGGAACAAGGAAGTTTCAAACGATTCCCCTTCCGCCGCCACCTTGGCTGCCATGATTTTCATCCACACCAGCGCATTTGGTTTTTTGCTTCCTTCCAGAAAAGCCGCTGAAGCCTTCTGGTAATCCTTCAAATCGAAGTAGTAGACGAATCCCAGGTCTTCATAGAGGCGCCAGTACTCCGGATTCGCCTGGATCCCGCGCTGAATCAATTGCACGGCCAGATCCGGCCTGCCCGCGCCGCCGGGTGCCGCCGGGCTGAGGAACATCGCGCCAAACCTGTACGCGATTACCAGATTCGGATCGAGAGCCGTGGTGATATCCAGAAGCGGCCAGAGCAAGTCGAGATTCGCCTGGCCTCTTAAATGTTTGTTTCCGTAGTACTGTACGACGCGCGTCCAGTAAATGTCCGCCAGCAGCGGCGCGTACTCCAGGCTCATCACTTTAACGAGCTTTGGCGAACGCAGCAGGACCTCGTCACGCTCCTCGGTTATCGACGCGCGCTCCGCGTCGATGCGGTGCTGCATCCGCCAGATGCCCGCAAACCCAAGCGGAACAACAAGCAAAAGCAGCCGCGCGATGCTCTTCTCCGATTTCATTTCAAGTTCCGTCGCGAAAACACTGCGGCCGCCGCGGTCAAAACGATGGTGCAATAAACCACGGTGTACCAGGTATTTTGCAGGATCAACGCTCCGGGAACCACTCGCCCGTGCGCGGCCATGGCCATCACGTTGAAATTCTCAAAATTCGGAAGCAGGTAGGACAGCCATTTCGTGAAAGCCGACATTGCCGGGCTCATCACCTCGATCGGTAGATTCCTCAGCTCCTGGACGTACAAGCCGGCGATATACAGGCCCACGGTGAACAATATTGCAAGCAGCGGCGTCGTGAAGCAGGAAAACAGCAGCGCCAGCGCGACGATCAGCGCCAGCTTCAGCAGTATGAAATACACCGCCACCAGCACCACGGTGTCGCTTCTCTCCAGCGAATGCTTCACGTAGAGCATCGCCAGCAGCAGCCCCAAGGCCATCGCTGCCGTGTTCACGGCCAGTGTCAGCACCAGACCGGCGAATTTCCCGAGCAGGAATTCGGATCGCCGCACCGGCTTCGCGAGCAGTGCGTAGAGCGTGCGCTTGTCCATTTCCTTGGAAACCAGCGCAACACCGAGAAAAATGGAAATCAGCAGCCCGATCACCGAAATGGCGCTCAAGCCGAGGCTCACAATGACCGTTTGCTCGATCCCAATTGAAATCTGCCCCACGGCCACGGATGCGGCTATCATCAGCAGCGCGAAAAACACCAGGTTGTAAAGCACCCGGTCGCGGACCGCTTCGCGAAACGTGTTCAACGCCACGACGCCTGCGCGCCTCATTGCCCGCTCACCTCGACTGCCGCTCCCTGCGCACGGTCCGCCTCCACCAGATTCATGAAAAATTCTTCCAGCGTCGCTTTCACTTGAGAGACTGACAGGATACGCGCTCCCGCTCCTCGCAGTTGTTCGATCGCTCCGTACAGCTCCTGCTCAGGCACCTGCAGCCGGTAACATTCACCCGTGCGTGTGGCGCTGGAGAGCAGCGGCACGTTGCTCTGCTTGGTCAACTCGAAGAGAATTTCCATTCCCAGCGTCTTCATGTTTACGAGGGTGCCCGGTGCGCCGACTCCTCGAAGTTCCCCCCCGACAATCACGCCCACGCGGTCGCACAACGTCTCCGCGTCCGAGAGAATGTGCGTGGAAAACATCACCGTCTTTCCGTCCTTTTTCAATTCCAGAATGATGTCGCGCACTTCGCGCCTGCCGACGGGGTCCAGTCCTGACATCGGCTCGTCCAGAATCACCACTTTCGGATCGTGCAGGATTGCCTGAGCAAGCCCCACGCGCTGCAGCATCCCCTTGGAATATTTTCGCAGCTGTATCTTGCGCGCAGTTTCCAACCCTACCTTCTTCAGCATGCGATCGACGCGGTCTTTCCGGTTGGCCGCAGTCAGGTCGTGAAATCGGGCAAAATAGTCGAGCACTTCCGCCGCGGTCAGGTAGTCGTAGAAGTAGGGCTGCTCGGGCAGGTAACCGATGTCCCGGTGCATCTCCACGTCGCTGATAGGCTTGCCGAGGATTCGCGCGCTCCCCGCCGTGGGAAAGATCAACCCCGTCAGCAGCTTGATGGTAGTGGATTTACCGGCGCCGTTCGGCCCGATAAAGCCAAACACGTCGCCCATTTCCACCTGCATGCTTAGCCCTTCGAGCGAGGTTCTCTTCTTAAGGTGCAAGAAGCCGAAGGGATATTCTTTGGTCAGATTCTCAATTTCAATCGCTGGGTCTGGCATGTATTCATTGTTCGCAAGTCGAAGGTGACCGTCAATGTTTCATCACAAACATGTGCACGGAATGAAAATACAAAGAAGGCGACAGCCAGATCAGACTACTCAAGATCAGGAGTCGCCGCGCCCGTGTCCGATCTGCACCAGCTCTTCTTGCGCGGTTGCCGGTGGCGTCATCGGCATAGGGCTCAGGTTTTGTGGGTCCCGCCAATTATCCAGCATTCCTACCTGCTGCACGCACGAAACGGTGCATCGCGGCGCGCAAAACTTCTTGGTGGAATACTCCCGGTGCCGCATTTCCGGCGTGTATTGCGACAACGGAATCCCCGGATATCCACGCTGTTGCGAGCACCAGTGCACCAGACCATCCTCGCAAATATACAGATACCGCGAGCCTGAACGGCACCGCCAGTTGTGTTCCTTGCCCCGCGCCACGTTGTGCTGAAATTGGTTGAATCGAGAGAAGGACCGCTTGCTGAGCGTCATGATTTCTTCAAAGATTTCGATCTCTCGCGGGCCTAGCGGCTTCAACTGCCCGTCATGGTCGTGAATAATCCCCACCGTACTCGTCAAACCAAGATCCACTGCGCGGTGCGCGATCTTCAGGGCGTCCTCCGGATCTTTCACGCCGCTCCCGAGCACTGAATTGATATTCACCTGAAAATACGCGTAGTTCGCCAGTAGATTGAGCTTCTGGTCCAGCGTTTTCAGGCTCTTCTTGGAAACCTCATCCGGCATCGTATTATCGATGCTGATCTGCAGGTGCTCCAACCCCGCTCGATTCAACTGCTCGATGCGCTCTTTGGTCAGCAGGAACCCATTGGTGATCATCCCCGCGATCATCCCGCGCCGCCGGATGTGTCGGATGATTTCATCCAACTCCGGGTGCAGAAGCGGCTCGCCTCCGCTAATGGTGATGATCGAAGTCCCCATGTTCGCGAGGAGATCGAGGCGCTTCTTCATCTCCTCTACGGCTACCGGTGGCGAAAAATCGTCGAATTCATTGCAGTACGTGCACGCCAGGTTGCATCGGCGAATGGGTATGATATGCACCAGGAAGGGGTGCTTCGTGGAAATCAGGGCCCTCGCGATGGCGCGCAACTCGCGCAAGCGTGTGTGGAAGAAGCGCTCGGCGCGCCAAAACCACACTCTTAGCGAAGCATGCGATTTGCCGTATCCCTCGTTCATGAAACTTGCAGGATTCCCCCAGCCGGTAATTATACACGACGGTCCGGACGGCGACCGGCATTTGGGGCGGAATTGTCACCTTACCCGGGGCCTTGAATCGGAACTAAATTCCCACGGCTACGTAACAAGCTGTAAGCGGAGTCGGCCTCGCCTAACCCTCGGGGCTCCTCCGTCGTCTATCCTGCAAGGGTCGGCGAAGACGAAGCGGTTGCCATGCGAGGTGCCGATGCAATCTCTGGCCTCTGATTTGCGCTACGCCGCCCGCGAACTCCGGAAGCGGCCGGGCTTTACGCTGACCGCAGTTCTCTCCCTAGCCCTGGGAATTGGCGCCACTAGCGCCGTTTTCAGCGTCATCTACGCCGTCCTGATTGACCCGTTCCCCTACCCAGGCTCAGACCGCATTGTGGAGGTTCGGCTTGTGGACAAGAGTGGCAGCGATCGCCACTACATCGGCTTCACCGGCCCACAAATCGATCAGCTCCGCCAGGCCAAGTCCCTCGAAGACGTTACGGCCATGGATTGGTGGAACCTTACCACCACCGACGGCGACCTACCGGAAGACGTGCAGGCCATGTACATTTCGCCAAACGCACCGAGTCACTGGGGCATTCGCGCGCTGAAGGGGCGCTGGCTGATTCCTTCCGACGCTCCGCCGGGACAATCTCCGCAGCCCGTCGTGGTTTTGACCTACCAGTTTTGGCAACGCTACTTTATGGGCGATCCCAACGTCGTCGGCCGCACCATGCAGCTGGTGCACAAGCCCTACCAGATCGTTGGCGTGATGCCGCCGCGTTTTAAGTGGGGCGCCGCGGACATTTATGTTCCGCTGAAGGTTACACAGGACCCAAACATCCATTTTGCCGCTTCGTTCAAACTCCGCCCTGGGGTGAAGCCTACGCAAGCAAGCGCCGAGTTGCAGCCCATTCTGGAGCAATTTGCTAAGCAGTCTCCAACAGAATATCCGGACGGCTTCAAGGTGAAAATGCCCAGCATTGTCGACGTATATGCCAGGCCGCTCGGAGCTACGCTTTATCTCCTGCTGGGCGCGGTGGCTTCGCTTCTGCTGATCGGTTGCGCCAATGTTTCTATCTTGCTGCTCGCGCGAGGCAACGAGCGTCAGCACGAACTTGCCGTGCGAGCGGCCATTGGTGCCGGCCGCTGGCGATTGATACGTCAGCTGCTTACGGAGTCCTTAGCCATCGCCGCGGCCGGAGCTGCACTGGGCGTGCTGCTAGCCTGGAGGGGACTCGCGTTCATCGTTGCGCGGCTTCCGGAGTTTTCTTTCCCTGCGGAATCCGTAATCAAAATGAATGTGCCGGTGCTGCTGTTCAGCGTAGCGTTGGCGTTCACCACCTCGATTGTGTTTGGACTTTTGCCGGCGCTGCAACTTTCGCGGCCGGAGATTGCGCGGCTGATGCAGAGCAGCACCCGCCGCGTCGCCGGAAGCGTGCTTGCCAAACGCGCTCACGGCACGTTGGTCGCTACGCAGGTCGCGCTTACCCTGCTGTTGCTCACCGCAGCGGGCGCCGCGGGCAAAGGCTTCGTCCGCCTGTTGCACGCCGATCTGGGCTACGACCCGCACAACACCATGTCCGTGCCCATTCCCGTGCACGAAAACACGCATGTAACCTGGAAGGAGCGCGCCGAATACTTCGAGCAGATTCGCGCCAGAATCGCGGCGATGCCCCAAGTGGTGGCCGCGGGCATCTCCACCAACGCCACGCCGCCCTCGAGCGGCTGGCCTCAGCCGATTGAAATCCTCGGCAGCACGGCGGCGGAAAAGCCCGAAGTACGCGTGAACTTCGTCAGTCCGGAATATTTCCCGCTGCTGCGTATTCCGCTTGCGCAGGGCCGCTTGTGGGATCACGCGGAAACCATGCGCGGCGCGCTGCTCGCCGTCATTAATCAAACGATGGCCCGCCAGTATTGGCCAAATGGCGACGCCATTAACCATCAGATCCGAATTCCTTCGCTGAAGGACCAGCCCCCTTATCAGCGTGCCGTTCCCGGAAGTGATGGGTGGATGCAAATTATCGGCATTGCGGCCGACACTCGCGATGACGGCCTGCGAAACGCGGTCAAACCCGCGGTTTACGTGCCTTTTACCGCGCAGATGTGGATGTTTACCCAAATACTGGTGCGCGCGCGGACCACGCCGCTTTCGCTATTGCGCGACATTCGCGCGCAGCTTGTGCAGCTCGATCCGGAACAACAGACCATGCGCGTCCGCGAGCTCGACGCCTGGATTACAGGCCAGCAGGAGTATGCCCAACAGCGCCTCGTCGCCACGCTATTCGGAATCTTCTCCATCCTCGCGCTGGCCCTTGCCGCCGTTGGACTTTACAGCGTGGTGTCCTACGGCGTGGCGACGCGCACCAACGAATTTGGCATTCGCATGGCTCTCGGCGCGAAAGCAGCTGACGTATTTCGGATCGTGTTGTCTTCTACGGCGGTGAACGTGGGTGGCGGGCTGGCGGCTGGCCTTCTCCTCAGCATCGCGTTCGACAAACTTGCCACAAAGTGGGTGATGGAAAGTTCGCGCGACCCGTTCATCCTCGCTGGCGTGACCCTGTTATTGATCGTTGCGGCGGCCTTGGCTTGCCTCATCCCCGCCCGCCGCGCGGCCGCCGTCGATCCCATGGAAGCATTGCGCTATGAATAGCCAGCGCTGACACAGCTCTACTGTGGCTTCGGGAGTGCCGCCATAGCTTCTCGAAACGAAGCCAGATTAGTCTTATCCACTACGGCCGTGCCGGTATCCACCCCGCTCGGCAATGGTGATGCCGGGGCCGTGCGCCAGTCCTTAAATTCCTTCACCGCGTTGTGGTGCAAGTCGTCCAGGAATTTCAGCCCGTAGTAGCTCATCACGTACGGTTTCTGAGCGATCGTCGACGAGATTGCGCCTTTCTCAATCAGGTCCAGGGTCTTCGGATCCTTGTCAAACGCCACGATTGGCAATTTGCCTGCCATGTTGAACCGCTCCAAGGCGTCCGCGGCTCCGGGCCCTCCTGCTGCTTCCAGACAAACGATTCCGTCTATTTTTTCTTTCTTCAGAATCAGGTCGGAGATCTGGTCGAACGCGTTACGCCAATCCCCTTTGTCATCCAGAATCTTCGTCAGCTTCAGCGCCGGGAAATTCTTCAGTCCATCCGCCACGCCCGCCAGGCGATCGTCCAGGTTGCGCTGGCCAGGAATGGTAATCACCACGATGTTTCCTTTTTGAGCCAGCGCCGCCATCCGCCTCACGCTCTCTCTCCCGGCCCGCACGTTATCCGTCCCGATATACAGCAGCCTCTTCGACTCCGGCACGTCCGCATCCACGCAAATCACCGGAACCCCGGCTGCCACCGCTTTGTCGATGTCCGCCCGAAAAAAATCTGTTCGCGCTGCGGAGAGGCAGATCCCTGAAGGCTGCTTTTCCATGAGGTCGCGGAACATGGTTGCCTCTGCGCCGGGGTCATAAGTCTCCGGACCGATCAGTTCAGCCCTTACGCCCAGCGCCTTGGCCGCATCCAGAAAGCCTGCTTGCGCTTCCTGCCAGTACGGCAAATTTATGTTCGTCGCCACAAAGTAGTACTTCTCGGTTTCCGCGTGGTATGGCTTCGCGCAAGACACAAAGACCGCCGCCACCAGGAGAAGAAGAAAAGATGCCAGGGCTACTGCATTTTTCCTCATTGAAATTCTCCTTTCGCATTCCGTCCGGCCTTCGGGAACTGAATTCCTCGTACCGATGGCATTCTGATTGTTAGGGAATCCTCCATGCTGTTTTCCCGGAGGCTGATTTGCAGCCGGATTCTAACACCACCCGGTCCCGTCAACGTATTCTTTTGATTTAGGGAGAGCCCGCCCACCTATTTTCAGGCGACGGTTCAGGCGGAAACGCCACGCTTCGCGGGTTGCAACTTGGGGAGTTTTTTTAGGAACGCTTGCGCAACTCTTCGGCAGGAACCGCAACGACTCGGCCGTCGCGCCAAATAAACATCGGCAACCCTTCGCGGGCATGTTCCTCAATAGCGTTCTCGACCGCCGCCCTAAGCGCCATCGTGGCACGTTCGAGCAATGGCAATTCGAGAACGTTTGCAGGAGGCTTAGTCATGATGCTCCGTAACGCACGATTAACTCATTGTAGCGCCTTGTGTCGGCAACGTGAAGTTCCCCTTCCTCTCCGTATGCGATGATCGCAGGCACGGAGCCGGAGTTGTCATAAAATATCCATCTGTCCGCGAGCAATCGGTAGTGAACTAAAAAATTTGCCATCGAACGGTCGAACCTTCGTCGCACTACACCTTCAGGGACATCATGCCCGCCTCGCAAGACCCGCTCTCTGATTCTCGCCAGCGCAAGCTCGACGCTCGGTACCCACAAGTAGAAAAAGTGAACCGCGTAGCCGCTTTCCTTCAGGCGCCGAATCACACGCAAATAGCTTCGCCCTGCGCGAGTCGTTTCATATCCGAAGTCATCTCTCCTTCTCATAGAGAGTTCAATCTCTCCCAGCATCAGCCGGCCGGCTCGAATAGCCGCTGCTTCGGGAGAAAAAGGCGACATACCCGCAGCGATCAAGTCGGGATTGATAAAATTTCGGCAGTTTGCGTATTTTGGCAGGAATTCTCGCGCAAATGTGGTCTTTCCTGCACCATTCGGTCCCGCAATAATGTAGACATTAGGATCCACGAGAATTCAGAAGCCTACCTGCAAGCTTACCCCGTTCGCAAGGAAGGCCCGCCTCTTGGGTCCGGCATCCAACCAACTCAGCTCTTTTCCGAATTTCCCACTCTCAACCCGGCTCAGCCTCCTCTTATCCCCCACGATCCAAACCACTTACTAGTAATTACTTGACAAATCCTAAGAATATAGTATAATAGTAATTCAAGTCGGTCACGATTCTTCCGTGCCTCTCCGGTCATGGGCACCCACCAAGCGGTTCTTCTAACTCCTTCAAAATCAGTCCATCTACGCAGGAGAGTTCTCTCTCCACAAATCGCGCCCGTAAGCCCTTTGTTTTCCACACTTGCAAAGAGTGCGCAACCCTCTCATTCCACACACTTTAGCTTTCCTTTGTTTTCATGCACTTACGAACTCTTTTGCACCGGTGAAAAGAGCAACCCCTTTCCCTTCATGTGCTTCCGCACTCTTTGCCAAAAACACCCCGGGTGGGGGTGGGTCTTGTTTGGCGGTCATTTCTCTAAGCGAGCCTCGCGCCCCGCGGATATTCCCCATTCCTCCACTCTGGCCCCTGTGTTCTCGGTGGCATCCGTGTTGATTCCCATCCGTTCTTTGACTTTCGATCGAAGATCCCGACTCGATCGGGACTGTCGACTGCCAACCTCAAGTACTCGCTGCCCGCGAGTCGCCGCTCACTTGCTGCTAGAATCAGAGCAGCCCTCAAAGGAGCTTCCCATGTCTGAAGCCGCCAAGGCACCAGCCTCCACACCGACTCGCGTCGAGTCTGACTCCATGGGCAAGATCGAAGTCCCCGCCGACCGCTATTACGGCGCGCAAACCGCCCGCTCGCTCATCCACTTCGCCATCGGCAAGGACACCATGCCGCCCGAGCTCATCCGCGCCTTCGGCATCCTCAAAAAAGCCGCCGCGCTCGTCAATCAGGATCTCGGCAAGCTCTCGCACGAAAAGTGCAGCCTCATCGTCCGCGCCGCCGATGAAGTCATCGCCGGAAAGCTCAACGACCACTTCCCTCTTCGCGTCTGGCAAACCGGCAGCGGCACGCAAACCAACATGAACGTCAACGAAGTCATCTCCAACCGCGCCATTGAAATGGCCGGCGGTGTCATGGGCAGCAAGAAGCCCATCCATCCCAACGACGACGTCAACATGTCGCAGTCCTCCAACGACACGTTTCCCGCCGCCATGCACATCGCCGCCGCCACGGAAACGTCTCGCCGGCTGCTTCCCGCCGTCAAGACTCTTCGCGACGCGCTCGACGCCAAAGCGAAAGAATTCGCGGACATCGTCAAAATCGGCCGCACTCACCTGCAGGACGCCACGCCGCTCACGCTCGGCCAGGAATTTTCCGGCTACGTCAATATGCTCGACCGCGATGGCGGCCGCATCGCCGTCGCTCTCGACGGCCTCTACGATCTCGCCATCGGCGGTACCGCTGTCGGCACCGGCCTCAACGCGCATCCCGAATTCGCCGAACGCGCCGCGCGCAAAATCGCTGAACTCACCGGTCTTCCCTTTCGCTCGCATCCCAATAAATTCGCCGCGCTCGCCGCGCACGACGAAATCGTCTTCGCCTCCGGCGCGCTAAAAACGCTCGCTGCCTCGTTCATGAAAATCGCCAACGACATTCGCTGGCTCGCTTCCGGCCCGCGCTGCGGCCTCGGCGAACTCACGCTTCCGGAGAACGAACCGGGCTCTTCCATCATGCCGGGCAAGGTGAACCCCACGCAGGCCGAAGCCCTCACCATGGTCTCCGTGCAAGTGATGGGCAATGACGCCGCCATTGGCTTTGCCGGCTCACAGGGCAATTTCGAGCTCAACGTTTTCAAGCCGGTGATGATTTTCAATTATCTGCACTCCGTCGCACTCCTCGCCGACGCCTGCAACAGCTTTGTCGAACACTGCGTTCGAGGCGTCGAAGCCAATCGTGACCGCATCAATCACTACCTCCATCATTCCCTCATGCTCGTCACCGCTCTCGCTCCGAAAATCGGTTACGACAACGCCGCCCAGGTCGCCAAAGCAGCTCACCACGCCAAGATCAGCCTCCGTGAAGCTGCTATCAAACTCGGCTTCGTCACCGCCGAAGAATTCGACGCCCTCGTCAAGCCCGAGGACATGACCCACCCATGAATGCTTTTTTCAAATCACTGCATTGGCTTATGCTTCTGGGAGCCACACTCGGCATTTCTTCTATAAGTGCCGCACAAACATACACTGGACCAAGGTGTTTCGGATCACTTTGCATCGATCAAGAGGTTACCGCCCAAGACCTTATTCATCGGATGGGTGAGTCAAGCTCGGCTTGGGATCGCCATAGTATTCGGGACGGTCGGACAATTCTCTCATTCTTCGTATCTGAGGATTCCGAGGTAGTCGGAATCCTCCTGACAGACTCCAGTTATCAGAAGGCTTCCGCGAAAGATCTAAGCGCGAAAGCGAAAAAAGATCTGCGCGCTTGGAAAACGGGTGAAGACATCGGCCTTGATAGCTCGGAAGAAGGCATAGTGAAGGCCTACGGAAAGCCAACGGGACAATACGAATTTCGGACTCAGGAGAACGGTTCTCAAGTAACCGTGAAGAATCTTTCTTATAGAGGGCGCGTAAACGGGGTTGTAAAGTCGGCAGATTTCACGATGAGGAACGGTAAAGCTTCTCGAATCGAATTCTGGATTCAAGGCGACCCTGGCCCCACATGCCTGGGTTACACATGCGAGCCTCAGTCTGCGCGCGCCGTGTTCCGAGAACTCGGCAAACCGAAGAATATGACGGCAAATACTGATGTCATCTGTTACCAATCCGAGGACGGGAAGAGCTTTCTTAGCGCGGATTTGGGACATCACGGAGAGGCTAATATTGATGTCGTTTTTCTGAGTGATTTTCCGAATTGCCTTCATAAGACTGCCTCGACGACAAAGAACAGCCTATCCGAATGGAAAACTTCAGAGAGCATTCATTTGGGAAGTTCGGAAGAAGAAGTGGTGAAAGTTTATGGGAAACCAACGCGTGAAGAACCGGTGAATGCTGCAAAGTGCTGCAAATACATGATTCCAGGCTCGCGCAAAGGTGATCATTTACCCGACATCGGCCAGAAAGTCCTCTTCTACGAAGGTATGGAGCTACATCAGACGGGTTTTGGGATTAGAAACGGAAGAGTTTCATTCATTTGGATTTCCGATTCGGAGTGATGCGCACATGACCAGCCGATTTACTAAACGAAAGATGGTCCACCATTCCCACGTGATTCAGCACTTATGGTTCAAGAGTGCTTGTCTTCTGTTTCCCGCGTTCGCGCTTTTCGTACAGCAAGGAAGTGCGCAGGCGACGCACACGCTGAAGGCGACGCCGAAGACGGTGGCTTGGGGGTACTACGATGCGAAGGCGGTGCCGGTGTTGCGCGTCAAGTCCGGCGACACGGTGGAAATTCAGACGCTGATCACCAACAGCCCGAAGCGGCTCGAAGATGCAGGCCTGCCGCCGGAGCAGGTCGAGCAGTCTCTGCGCGACATCACCGATCAAGTGAAGGACAAAGGCCCGGGCGGACACATTTTGACGGGTCCGATTTACATCGAAGGCGCGGAAATCGGCGACGTGCTGGAAGTGAAAATTCTGGCGATCAAGCTGGCGATTCCTTATGCCTACAACGCGTTCGGGGCGGGGCGCGGCTATCTGCCCGACGATTATCCTTACTCGAAAATAAAAATCATTCCGCTCGACGAGAAGAGCATGGTGGCGAAATTTGCCCCGGGCATCGAGATTCCGCTGCATCCCTTTTTCGGCAGCATGGGCGACGCGCCGCCGGAAAGCGCGGGCCGCTTCAATAGCGCTCCGCCGTGGATAATGGCGGGCAATCTCGATAACAAGGACCTCGTCGCCGGCTCCACGCTCTACATTCCCGTGCACGCGCCCGGCGCGCTCTTTGAAGTCGGCGACGGCCACGCCGGCCAGGGCGACGGCGAAGTGGACATCACCGCTCTCGAAACTTCGCTCATCGGCACGTTTCAATTCATCGTGCGCAAGGACCTGCACCTGAAGTGGCCGCGCGCCGAAACGCCCACGCACTACATCACCATGGGCCTCAACGATGACCTGAATGCCTGCGCCACGCTCGCCGTCCGCGAGATGATCGATTTTCTGGTGACCGAAAAGCATCTCTCCCGCGACGACGCCTACATGCTCGCGAGCGTCGCCGCCGACCTCCACATCACCGAGCTCGTCGACGGCAACAAAGGCGTCCACATGATGCTCCCCAAATCCATCTTCGTCTCCGGTTCGCCAAAATGAAAGTCGCGCCCTTCCTTTTAACGGTCTCACTCGCGGCTGCACCGGTCACTTCGCCCCAGCTTCTCCGTGAACTCTCTTTTCCGGCCTCTGTGTCCTCTGCGTTAAATCCTTTTCTTCCGATGGTCTCGGCTTCTGTTGTAGGGGCGCAGCATGCTGCGCCCTTACTGCCGAACCCGCAAATGAACACGCAAGTCCGCGAATGGTGCAAACCGCTTCCTCGCCCGGAATACAAATCGCTCCCGCGCGTTCTTCCCGATGATCCGTGGTTTGAAATCTACAAGGTTGCGCCCGGAGTCTTTGCCATCTACGAGCCGCATCAAGCTGAAGAAGTGATTTCCTATCTGATTGTCGGCAACAAACAGGCGGTGCTCTTCGACACCGGCATGGGCATCAGCGACATTCACAAAGTCACCACGAAATTGACTTCGCGCCCGGTGGTGGTTCTCAATTCCCACTCCCACGACGACCACGTGGGCGGCAACTGGCAATTCCCTTTCATCTTCGGCATGGACACGGATTTTACGCGGGAGAATGCGAAAGGTTCACGCGAAGATGCGCAGGCGGAAATCACTCCCGATCAGCTCTGCGGCGATTTGCCCAAGGGCTTCAATCCAAAAACGTACGCCACGAAGCCGTGGAGGATTTCGCACTTCATCCATGACGGCTTCACAGTGAATCTGGGCGGGCGCAAATTGGAAGTTCTTGGGACGCCGGGCCACACGCCGGATTCCATTGCGCTGCTCGATCGCGCCAACGGCTTGCTCTTTACCGGCGACACCTACTATCCCGCTCCCATCTGGCTGTTCCGTCCGGAAACCGATCTCGACGCTTACGTGAACTCCGTGAAGCGGCTTGCGGCGCTTGCGCCAAATTTGAAACTCGTGCTGGGCGCGCACAACATCCCGATCGCCGAACCTTCCGTGCTTTCGCGGCTCGTCAACGCGATCCAGGCAGTGCGGTCCGGCCAGGGAACCGTCAAGCCCGCGGGCGAAGGCAAAGCCATCCACAGCCTGGACGGTTTCGATTTTCTTCTCGCCGCCGCGAAGAAAGAGAAAAATTAGTTGGAGAAGTTCATCGCGTATGCGCGCACTGCGGCACAAAACGGCTGGCTTGGCGATTCTCTCTTTGCTGCTGCTCGCGCCAGTTGCATCCGCGAGCCAGTCGCGGCGCGACAAGAGTGTATGGAACTATGACGGCGGAGTTTTTTTCGCCACCGACGGCTCGCTCCCGAATGGAGTTTGTTTCCGCGTATCCGGCAACATCGATGCTCCCGATTTCTTCCTCAATCTGAAGCGCATCAACGACGACAAGGGCACCATCTTCCGCCGCGGCACGGAAACGGTCACGCATTTTCCCGATGAACTTTTTTTGTCGTTCGAGATTCACGATCTACCATGCGCGCCCGGGCTTAAGGAAACCGGAGCTCACGCGTACTTGACACCGGAAATGATCGGCACGCTGCGCGTTTCTTTTTATTGGAAACGCGGCGTGGATCTGCGCTCCGCGAAAAATATCACCGAGCTGCACGCGGCAGTCGAACCGATCGTGCCCTACGCGGCGAATTTGACGTCGCAATTGCCCAAGCGATTCGAGTGGTCCTATCAGTTAGCCGTACCCAGCAAAGACGTCCCACTCACCGACAGTCTGGTCATGGTCTTTCGCACGGAAGACGGGCGCATCGCCGCGCGCGTCGCCGCTCGTCTCTAGTCTTCTATTGCATCTCTCCTTGACATTCTACATATCGAAGCGTACGCATAGGTAGAGTCTCTAGGAGAGAAAACAAGTGACCGTCCAAAAATCCGATCTGCTGCAAGGCACTCTGGACCTGCTGATCCTCAAGACCGTCGCGCTGGGTCCCGTCCACGGCTACGGCATTTCGCAGCGCATCCAGCAAGTCTCCCGCGAAGCGCTGCAGGTCCAGCAAGGATCGCTGTACCCCGCCCTGCACCGCTTGGAAAAGCGCGGCTGGCTCCAGGCCACCTGGGGCGAATCCGAGAGCGGCCGCCAAGCCAAATACTACCGGCTGTCGGCGAAAGGGCGAAAACAATTGCAGATCGAAGAATCGGAATGGAACCGTCTCTCCAAAGGGATCGGGCTGGTGCTTCGAACAGCCGAATAGGAGTCTGCGATGGAATGGTGGAAATCTCTTTTCCGTAAACGTGCACTCGACGCGCAACTGGATTCCGAATTGCGATTCCACATCGAAGAACTGACAGAGGCCAACGTCGCAGCGGGACTGACACCGGAAGAGGCCCGCAGACGAACGGTTCTCGAATTTGGCGGACGGGAGCAAATCAAGGAGGAACTGCGAGACGTTCACCGCGTATCGATTATTGAGAGCACGCTGGCGAACTTGAAGTCGGCATTCCGTTTTATTCGCAAGTCACCATCGTTTTCGATCACTGTGATCGTGACTCTCGCGCTGGGGATTGGCGCGAACAGCGCAGTGTTTTCAGCGATCGACGCTATCTTGCTGCGGCCCTTGCCTTTCCCCAACGGCGATCAGCTTATGGAACTTCGTCAGTACAACCCCAAGACGAGCAGTCCACGAACTCGTTTGGCCCCGGTCCGGCTCGAAGACTGGAACCGCATGAATTCGACTTTCCAGGCAATCACGGGATACTACACGGAAGACAACTCAGAGACTTCGGGCGCTCTCCCAGAAAAAGTAACGCAAGCGTTTGTGACTCCTCGCTTTTTGCAGGTGTGGGGAATTTCGCCGGCGCTCGGCCGCGATTTCACTCGCGAAGAAGAACATTTCGGCGGGCCGCATGCCATTCTAATCAGCGACCGCTTCTGGCGCCGCCGCTTTAGCGCAGACCCAAACGCTCTCGGAAAGAAGCTGCGCACGAACGGGTTTTCTTCTTCCATCGTGGGCGTCATGCCTGCGTCGTTTTTGTTTCCTGACCGTGATGTCGACCTCTGGTCTGCTGTCCCTCCCGATGCGCCCATCGCGCAAAACAGGGAGTGGACGTGGTACCTCGCGATTGGACGCCTCAAGCCGGGCGTAACGCTGGAGCAAGCGCGCGCAAACCTGGCGACGGTGCAAAAGCAACTTGGCAGGGCATTTCCAAAAACAGATGCGGACTTGAGCGTGGGAATCGAACCACTCAAGGAAATGACGATTGGCGGTGTGCGGAGATCGCTCTGGATCTTGTACGGTTCCGTTTCTCTTCTCCTTCTGATTGCTTGCACAAACATCATTGCGCTGCTGCTTGCACGCGCCACGCAGCGGCAGCACGAAATATCGGTGCGCTTTTCCCTCGGCGGTTCGCGCACCGCCATCGTGAGCCAGCTGCTGACCGAAGTTTTTGTTTTAGCGCTAGCGGGCGCTGGGCTAGGCCTGGTTGTGGCTAACGCGGCTTCGAAGGTGTTTCGAACGCTGGCCGCAGACTTGCCGCGCGTGGAAGAGATTCACTTGGACTGGAGAATCATACTTTATTCGCTGGTGTGTTCCGTGCTTGCAACGCTTGTCTGCGGCTTGTTCCCCGCCATTCGCGGCACGCGAAGGGATATGTCCAGTTCGTTGACACAGGCCAGCCGAACTCAAGTATCGACGCGCAATCCGTTGCAGTGGCTGCTTGTGGGCGTACAAGTGGCGCTTGCCGTTACGCTGCTGGCCGGCGCGGGATTGTTGCTGCGCAGCTTTCAGGAACTCGGGCGCGTGTTGCCTGGTTTTGACGCCAGCCACGTTCTTACGTTCCATATCAGCGCCTCGTATGCAGAAACGGCCGAATGGAAAGGGCTCACGCAGCGGATCGACCGAACTATCGATTCCTTGGGCAGCCTGCCCGGCGTGGAAACAGCAGCGACTGACGGGACACTCCCGGGAGTCCCGTCCCACTTTCAAATCGAACTGAAATTTTCCGAGGGCCAGCAAGATACGGAACGCAAGATTGTCGCGGAGAGCCGCTTCGTTTCCCCAGCGTATTTTGCAACGATGCGAATTCCGATTCTCTCCGGCGAACTCTGCCGTGAATCGTCGGATTCCCTCAAGTCCATCAACGTAATGGTGAATCGCAGTTTTGCAAATACTTATCTCGCGGAATCAAGTGCCGTGGGGCGTCATCTTCAGGAAGTTCCCAGCAGCGCGTTCTTGCCACCCGGTGAAATTCGGGGAATCGTTGGAGACGCGCGGGAAGAAGGCCTCAATCGCGAGCCTGGCCCAACAGTTTACTGGTGCACGAGCGCCTCCGGGCCCGACCCGGTTTATCTGGTGCGAACGCGGACGGAACCCATGGCCATGGCCGAAACAGTTCGCCAGAAGATTCATGAAATCGAGCCGGCACGTTCGGTATTCAATATCGCGCCGCTGACGAAGCATCTTGACGAAGCCTTCGCAGAAAATCGTCTTCGCACCGTGTTGCTGGCGTTCTTTGCCGCCACCGCCGTGTTACTGGCTTGTGTTGGCCTCTACGGAACGTTGAGCTATTCGGTGAACGTAAGGCGGCGGGAAGTGGGACTGCGGCTGGCGCTAGGAGCGTTGCAGGGGCAAATCGTGAAGCAGTTTCTCCTTCAGGGACTTGGAGTTTCGTTCCTCGGCTGTGTAGCCGGTTCGGTTCTCGCAGCCGCGTTCGCGCGCGTGCTGTCTGGAATGCTCTACGGAGTCTCGCCGACTGACGTCACAACGTTGTTAGGTGTCGTCGTCTTGGTATTAGTCGTCGCCGCCGTGGCTTCGCTGGCCCCGGCAATACGCGCAGCCAGCGTGGAGCCCATGCAGGTTCTGCGCGAAGAATAAACGATGAGTATTTGAGCTTTCTCTCAGCCCATCGAACTGACTTTTTGCGGTTCGATTTTGTAGGTGACGCGGACTTCGCCGGGCTGGCGGAAGGGATAGACGGGTTTGCCGAGATATTTTTGCGAGAGCTTGTTGATGTGGTCGTCGGCGCCTTTTTCTGTGATTTCCACGACGCGGCCGCGGACTTCCAAGTAACGATACGGGTTCGCGGGATCCTGAAGCGAAATCGAAACGCGGGGATCGCGCCGGACATTCTTGTCCTTCACGCGGCCTTTCGCTGAATTGAAGCGCACGAATCTCCCGTCGTAATCCACCCATATGGGCGTCACTTGCGGGCTTCCATCCTTCATCAGTGTTCCGAGATTTCCAAACGCCGGCTTCTCGAGCAAGTCCTTGTGGCTCTCTGGAATCATCTGGCTCATATCGGCCTCCTCATAAAATTATGCAAAACTCATCTCCGGAATTTGCCGGCGGACAATCATCGGCGCGCCGGTCAACGCTTGGACTTCTTCCGCGCTCCAGCAGGGAGCCACTTCGCGCAAGAGCAATCCTTCCGGCTTAACGTCGATGACCGCGAGATCGGTGACGATGGTGTCGACACATTCCAGACAAGTCAGCGGATAGGTACACCACTTCACGATTTTCGGCGCGCCGTCCTTGGTGGTGTGCTCCATGCAGACGATCAATATCTTGGCACCCGCAGCGATGTCCATCGCGCCGCCGATTCCACCAGGGCCTTTCGCACCGGGAATTCTCCAGTTCGCAAGGTCGCCCTTTTCTGAAACTTGAAATCCCCCAAGCACGGCGACGTCGAGATGCCCACCGCGGGTCATCAGATGCGCATCCGCCTGATGAAAAAAAGAAGCGCCGGGAATCAGCGTTACGGGCACTTTCATGGCGTCGACCTGGTCGAAGTCTTCCTCGCCGGGTTTTGCGCGCGGCCCCATTCCCAAAATTCCATTTTCGCTGTGGAAATAGACGGTGATTCCTTTGGGCAAATGGCCGGCGATGAGATTGGGAATTCCCCACCCCAGATTAACGTACGCGCCATCGGGCAATTCGAGCGCGGCACGTTGCGCGATTTGTTCGCGCGTCAAACGCGGCTTAGCGATGCCGTCAGCTGGCATCCCCTTTTCCGAAATGTCGTTACGCGGCATAGCGGATTCCTCTCGCTTGCACGATGCGATGAACGAAGATCGCGGGAGTCACGACGTGTTCTGGATTTATGGCGCCGATCGGAACGATTTCTTCGACTTCGGCGATCGTCGTCTTGGCGGCCATGGCCATAATGGGATTGAAATTTCTTGCCGCCAGCCGATAGGTCAAATTTCCCAGCTCATCGGCAGTCTGCGCCTTGATCAGCGCATAATCAGCATGAATTGGCCGTTCGAGAATGCAGCGGCGTCCTTCGAGGAAGCGCTCTTCCTTTCCTGCGGCAACTTCCGTGCCTACGCCCACCGTGGTGTAGAAACCTTGCAGACCAGCGGCCGCGGCGCGCATGCGCTCGCACAAAATTCCTTGCGGCACAAGTTCCAGCGTCACTTCCCTGGCGGCGAAACGTTCCAGAAAATGATTGGCGTGCGGTCCGGGAAAAGCGGCAATCACGTGCTTGATCTGATTGTTCTTGAACATGATTCCAAGCTCGCCATCGTGCGTTCCGCAATTGTTGCTGACGGCAGTGATGTTCTTCGCGCCTTTCCGAGCCAACGCTTGAATGAGGTTGTTCGGAAAGCCCGCGCCTCCGAATCCTCCGACCATGATTTGCGCGCCATCGGGAATGTCAGCGACGGCTTCGTCGAGACTCGCGTAGATTTTCTTCTTCATCGCGCGACGGCCGCTCCGGCTCGCATGTTGGGCAGGAATCTCGCCGCAACACCACTCGCGTGCAGCCAGCGTCCGGTTTCCGTTGCGCTCAAATCGTGCTCGAGCAGGGCGCGCAAATCTGCCTCGTCGTCCACATCCATCTCCAGCCGGGCATTGCGGCGCACGATTACTTGGGTATGGGACTCTTCGGCTTCGGCAAGGTGCTTCGCGAAACTGCCGGTTCCAAAGTGTGACGGGAACAGGGTGGGCGGTGTTCGCAACATGGCGTTTGTGCCGGTGCCGTCACGCGAGGGAACAATTACGAGGGAGGGCGCTCGGCATTCAACGGCGAGCAGATCGTCGATGTCGGCCGATTGAATAAGCGGCAAATCCAGGGGCAGGCGCAGCAATCCGCTGACGCCCCTATGCTCGCAGAGCCTCGAAGCGGCGTCCACGGAATGGCTCTCGGATATTTGCTGTTCCTCGCGCAGAATTTCCCAGCCGTTTTCTTCGGCTAATTGCATGGCGGGCTCGTAATTCGTGATGACGAAGATCTTTTCAATGCGGCGTACGCCTTGGACAGCGCGAACGGTGTCCGCAAGCATGGTCTCGGCCAATGAAAAGCGTTCTTCCGGCGTCAGCACGCCGATCAATCTCTTCTTCGCATTACGCAGATCTTTGACTGGCAAGAGGAGTGCTCGCATGGGAGTCGCTCAGTAGGCGCCTTCGGTGTACGTTACGTTGCTATCCGCACGGACCATCGGGAGTTGCGGCGGGGCTGTTGGTGGATAGTGTTCAGGATTGTCAAAGACGCGTCGGATTTTGTAGGTGGTTGTGCGTTCCGCTGGGACTCGTCCAATCGATCGAATCTTCGCGCGAAATTCTTCAGGAGACACATATTCTCCGAATGTTGCGCCAGCAGCTTTGGAAATATTTTCTTCCATGAGCGTCCCGCTGAAATCGTTTGCGCCTGCTTGCAGGCACGCGAGCGACGTTTCGAATCCGAGCTTCACCCAGGACACCTGTAAGTTCTTTATCGCTCCGTGCAGGAGCACTCGCGCCAAAGCATGCACGCGCAGGTGCTCTTCCCGTTTGGCGCCCGGCCTGGCTCCGCCGTGACGGTAAAGCCGCGTGTTCTCGTGAATGAATCCCAGCGGCACGAACTCCGTGAATCCGCCCGTGCGTTTTTGGATCGAGCGTAATAAGAGGATGTGACGCACCCAATCGGCGGGCTCTTCGACGTGGCCATACATCATTGTTGAAGTCGTGGGAATGCCCTGTTCGTGCGCGGCGGTAATAATTTCCACCCATCGCGCGGCGGACAATTTGTTGGGACTCAGTTCTTTTCGCACACGATCATCGAGGATTTCCGCTGCCGTGCCGGGGATGCTGCCCAGTCCCTCGTCTTTCATCATTTGCAGATAATCGCGCAGGCGCATTCCTGTTTTCACGACGCCGTAATCAATCTCCATCGGCGAGAACGCATGCACATGCATTTCGGGAATCGCGCGTTTGATCGCGCGGAGCAAATCGCGGTAAAAAAATCCATCGAGGTCGCGCGGCAGTCCGCCTTGGACGCAAACTTCCGTGGCGCCGCGTTCCCAGGCTTCGCGCGCGCGGCGAACGACTTCACCGAAGGAAAGCGAGTAGGCGTCGGGTGCTCCGGGCCCACGTCCAAAGCCGCAAAAACTGCATCCGACGAAACAGACATTCGTGAAATTGATATTTCGATTCACGACGTAAGTGATGGCGTCGCTGACGGTTTCTCGGCGCAATTGATCGGCGAAGACAACGAGAGCTTCCAGCACTGAACCTTCCGCTGTCGCGAGGATCAATCCTTGTTCGAACGTCAACTCCTCGCCTGAAGCCGCGGCGTGTAGAATCTCGCGAATCTCCGCCGGACAGGCTTCCGCCGCCGGTATGCTGCTTCCGTTGATCGCGGGCGTAGCCATTTCCTGTGTATCCTACCAGAGGAAGCCGCTCTCCGACTCACATCGGCGAGCGAAATGAAGAGGCCGCACCACTGTTAGGCCCGAAGATTCGCCACTGGCCGCGCTGGCCTTCATCCATTACCATACACGCAAAGCTATGAAACGCAGAACTTTGGCGATTATCGTCGTCGTGGTAGCGATGCTCAGCGTTATCGTCGCTGTGGCCGCTTCGCTGCTGCATGATGGCCTCAGCGCCCGCGCCAAGCCCACGCAAATTGAAACTGTGATTGCTCGCAATGCGCGTCATCTGGCGATCCCCGCGAACGCACGTTTGACACAGAACCCCGTGTTGGCCTCGGTGGAGGATCTGCGCGATGCGCGGCTTCATTTCGCTGATCATTGCGCCATTTGTCATGGGAACGATGGCGCCGGAGACACCGTAATTGGCAGTGGCCTCTATCCCAAGCCGCCCGATCTGCGTTTGCCGCAAACGCAAAATCTTACCGACGGCGAGTTGTTCTGGATTATTGAGAACGGCGTGCGGTTCACGGGAATGCCTGCATTTGCAAGCGGCAGCGAGCATGGAGACACGCAGGACAGTTGGAAGCTGGTTCACTTTATTCGCCACCTTCCGCACCTCACGGCTACGGAACGCATCGAGATGGAGCGCTATAATCCCAAAGGCCCGGACGACCGGGGGGAAGAACAGCAGGAAAATGATTTTTTGAATGGAGCAACGCCACGGCGGAAACCGGAATCACAAGATCATCACAAGGAATGAGCCGGATCACGAAGGTGCAGGATTCGCGCGGGAGACATTCATGAAACTTCGCCTATCTTTGCTGGGATTGTTCTTTGCGGTTGTGGTGGGCACGGCTTTCGCTCACGGAAGTAAAGTTCATGTGAAAGGAACTGTCGAAAAAATTGGCGCCGATTCCGTAGTGGTGAAGACCGCCGACGGCAAGAGTGTGGAAGTGAAATTCGCCGCTTCAACGGTCTTTTTGTCAAGGTCCAACAATGAGGACAAACCGGCGAAGGCCAGCGACCTCGCCACTGGCGATCTCGTAGTCATTCATGCCACGCCCAAGGACAAGATTCTTGAGGCTGACGAGATTAAGTTCTCCGTGCCAGCTGCAACCAAGACCGCAGTTACTGCTCCAGCGAAGCCCAAGTCTTAAAGAGTTTTTTTGAAAGTGCGGCTTGCCATTCAATCCACCAGATGGCATGAGTGCGTCTTCAAGACCAGCCACACGCAGCGGCCAGCTGTTAGCTCCAAGACGCGCACTGCGCCGGGTGTAACGTGCGCAACGAAGGTGACACCACAGTCGACGTGCGCAATCGCCATCGTGCCACGCTGCTCCAATGAAAGGATGCGCCCTTCCATCACGTTTCGCGCGCTCAGTCCGCGAGGACGTTCGGTCGCCAGCAAAATGTCACCTGCGCGAATAGCGACTTGCACGCTGCTGCCCGCGGCGGCGTAGCCGAGCGGCACTTCGATCTCGCAGGCGCTCTCGCCCAGCTTCACGCGCATCACGCCGTCAGCCTCACGCAGATCGAGTACCGTGGCGTTCAGCAGATTCTCGAAGCCGGCGGCTTGCGCCAACTTTTTGCGGCGCGGCGCGTTCAGCACCTCCATCGGGGCGCCTGCGGTCACAACGCGTCCATTGTCCAGGGCGATCACACGTTCGCCCAGCGCATCTACTTCGTCGCGGTTGTGGGTCACGTACAAAATCGGGATCGCCTTCGCTGTATTCCACCCGCGCAAGTCGTCCACAATCGCAGCCTTCAGCTCGGCGTCCAATCCTGTCAGTGGCTCGTCTAGCAGAAGGGCTCGCGGCTCCGTCACCAGGGATCTCGCCAGTGCGATCCGCTGCTTTTCGCCTCCGGAAATTTCCCCGGGTCTTTGCTTTCGCAATTTTTCGACACGAAAAACCATGAGAATTTCGCCAACGCGCTCGCGCCTTTGCTCTTCTGGCAAATTTCGCAGTCCGTAAGCAACATTTTCTTCCGCGCTCAGATGCGGGAACAATGCCAGGGTTTGAAAGACGTAAGCGATTCGCCGCTTCGGCGCTGGAATATGGATCGCGCGGACGGAATCGAAGAGAACATCGCCGCTAAGAAGGATTCGTCCCTCGTCCGGCCGCGTCAGCCCGGCAATGCAATCAAGCAGCGTAGACTTGCCGGCGCCGGAAGCTCCAAACAAAATCGTGATGCCGGCGAGAACTTCGATGGAAACATCGAGAACAAAAGAAGAGGCGCCGTGCCGCTGCTTGCGGATTTGCGCGGTGAGCATCGTGCCGTTTACTTCGCCGCTCATGGCGTCCATACGCGACGATTCACGGCATAGACAACGGATAGCACAGCGAAGGAAATCACCAGAAGGAGCAGCGCCATGCGGTTCGCAGCGCCGTATTCCAGGGACTGCACATGGTCGTAAATGTCGATCGAAACCGTTCGCGTGACGCCCGCTAGATTTCCACCTACCATTAGGACCACGCCGAATTCTCCCAGAGTATGGGCAAAACTCAACACTGCGGCGGTGACGACTCCGGGTAATGACAACGGCAGGATCACTCGCCAGAATGTGCGCAAGGCCCCCGCACCTAGCACGGCAGAGGCGTCCAGCAGCCTTGGATCGACGCCTTCAAACGACGCGATCAGCGGCTGGACCGCAAATGGAAAGCTGTACAGTACGGAGGCAAGAATCAGTCCGGTGAATGTGAACGCGAGGCCGTGGCCAAACAGAGCGATCCACAGTTTTCCGAGCGGGCCGCGCGGTCCCATGGCCACAAGCGCGTAGAATCCGAGCACGGTCGGCGGCAGCACCAGTGGCAGAGCCACCACCGATTCGAGGAGAAATTTTCCGCGCCAGGTTGAATACGCCAGCCAGTAGGCCACGGGCATGCCGATTGCCAGCAAGATCGCCGCTACGCAGGCCGCTAACTTCAGCGATAACCACAATGCTTCCACGCGCTCGTCCCTTTACGAACTTCCCACGCGGTTTTTCCGCGCCGTCAGCATCTCTGCGTTATTTCTTTGCGTTTTCTTCAGGAACTTGAAAACCATATTTCGCCAATGTGGATCGCCCTGCTGCGCTTTTTACAAATTCCAGAAAGGCTCGCGCCGCATCTTTGTGCTTGGCGTCTTTCAGAATAATCGCCCCCTGCTCAAGGGTTGGATGCATCCCCGCCGGTATTTCCCAACGCTTTCCATCACGCATGGCCGGGGAAACTGCCAGCGACAACGCGACAATTCCTGCCTGGGCATTCCCCGATTGCACAAACTGTGCCGCTTGCGAAATATTTTCTCCGTAGATCAACTTTAGTTTCACCTGTTCGTAGATGCCCGCTTTTTGCAGCGCTGCGACGGCCGCGCGTCCATAGGGCGCGTGTTCTGGATTCGCGATGGCAATCTTCTCGAGGCTCGCATCCAGCAAGGCTTTCCATCCTTGCACGGTCACGTCCACCTTCGCATCCGGCGGCATCCAAATCACGATTCTGCCGACGGCGTATTCGTATAGTGTTCCGGGCTCCGCGAGTCCAACGGCTTCCAGTTTCCGTGGATATTCAATGTCCGCCGAAAAGAAAAGGCCGAATGGAGCCCCATTCTGTATTTGTGAGAAAAAGTTGCCACTCGAGCCGTAAGTCACATTCACCCTGGTTCCTGTGTGCTTCTCAAACTGTTGCGATAATTCTTCCATGGCAAATTTCAAGTCGGCCGCTGCCGCTACGCGGATTTCCCTTCCTTGAGCTCGCGCTTCCTGCAAGACAAGGAACGCAGAAAGAATGAGTGCAGTGAGGCGGAACCACATACGCCAGTTTGTTTTTCCGCTTGCCACAAATTAAACTCTCAATATCATTACTTCGGTTGACTTGATCAGCGCGGCGGCCCGGTCGCCCAGCTTTAGCCGTAGCTCCTTGGCTGCGTCCGCCGTGATGATCGACGTAATGTGCTGCTCTCCGATAGCCATAGTGACCTGCGCCAGCAGGCCACTGAATTTGATGGCCACCACGCGCCCGATGAGCTGATTTCGTCCGCTGATCTTGCGGAAATTTCCCCTCCGCGTCTCAACATCACCATGACTGAGCTTCCTGGGAAACATCCGGTCGATCTCGCTTTCCGGCACGCGGTGATGACCGCCGGGCGTTTTCACCGACTTGATTTTTCCGTGGTAGATCCACTGCTTCAATGTGGGATAGCTGATGCCTAGGATGTTTGCGGCTTCCCGCGGAGCCAAAAACTTCTGCACGATCCGCCTCCTTCGAATGTGCAGAATATCTCACAATGAATCGTTATAGCAATACGTTTTTGTACGACTATCGGAGCCTAGTTTCGCAAGGGTTTGCCGGTTTTCAGAGTGTGAGCGATGCGTTCCTGGGTTTTCTTTTCGCCGCAGAGGGAGACAAAAGCTTCGCGCTCGAGATCGAGAACATATTGTTCGCTGACCATCTGTGGCGAGGTCAGCGAGCCGCCTGCAATGATGTTCGCGAGCTTGCGACCTACATGTGCGTCGTACTCCGAGGCGTAGCCGCCGCGGAGCATCATATGGATAGCGAGCTTCGCGCCGGCAAGAAATTGTTCGCCGAGCACTTTGATTTGCGTCGTTTGCGCGCCTTCCTGCCAACTAGCCGCGAGAGGCTTGTAGCCGGCGCGTACGAGCGCCAGCGCGGCTTCCTTGGCGTCAGCAACCAATCGGTCGCGGTTCATGGAGACACTATCTTCGCGTCGCAAATATCTCAGGTCGCGGCATTCCTCAGCGCTGGTGCCCACCTTGGCCATGGCGATGGACTCGAAGATGGGCTTTAACGCGTTGAAAAGATCCAGGTCGGATTCAGGAGAAGAGGACAGGCTAAAGCCCGTCCCACTGGCGTGCTCGTTCGCGCGGATCAACATTTCCTTCGTGCCGCCGCCGCCAGGAATTAGGCCAACACCGGTTTCCACCAAGCCGATATAGGCTTCCGCCGCAGCCTGAATTTTCGCGGCGTGCAAGCTCACTTCGCAGCCGCCGCCGAGCGCCATCCCCTGTGGCGCGGCCACCACCGGCTTTGGAGCGTACTTGATCGCCAGGTTGATGTTCTGGAATTGCTTCACAGCCATGTGCAATTCGTCCCATTCCTGCTCCTGGGCGCCAACCAGGACCAGCATCAGGTTGGCGCCAACGGAAAAATTCACCGCCTGGTTGGCGATAACCATGGCGTCAAATTCCGATTCCAGCCGCTTCAGGCCCTTGTGCAGCATGGCGATCAGGTCGGCGCCGATGGCGTTCATCTTGGCATGAAATTCGCAGCACACCACGCCGTCGCCAAGATCAATCAGGCTCGCCCCCGAATTACGCTCAACCTCGCGGCCAGCATCCTTCAGTGATTTGAGAATGATGACGCCATTCGGCTCTTCGACTCTCTTCGATACGCCGCTGCAAATGTTGAAAACAGTGGCCGCACCCTTTTCCGATTCGTAAAAGCCCTTGCGGCCGCTCGATAAGGCTTTTTCGATCACCGGCGGCCGTGCCCGGCCTTCCTTTTGGACCTGTCCCGCGAAAGCCTTTACACCAATCGCATCGATGATCTCGAATGGGCCAAGTTCCCAGGCAAAGCCCCAGCGCATCGCACGATCAACATCTACAACGTTGTCGGAAATTTCAGGCACGCGGCGTGCCGCATACAAACACATCTCGGAAAGAGCGCCCCACAAAAACTGTTGGGCTTTGTCACCCTTCTGCCCTTCCAGTACGGGCCCGACCAGCGCGCGTAGCCGCTCTCTTGTGTCCTCGATGGCTTTGCCCATTTCGAGGGAGGCGAATCTCGCTTTCTGCCGCGTGCGATATTCCATGGTGTTCACATCGAGCGTGAGAATTTCCTTTTCGCCCTCGCCCTTGACCTTTTTGTAGAAACCCTGGCCGGTCTTGTCGCCGAGCCAGCCGCGCTTGGCCATTTCTTCCACCAGCGCCGGGACTTTGTACATTTCCCGTGACTCATCATTTGGCGCGGTTTCGTAGATATTCTTCACCACGTGCACGAGCACGTCGAGGCCCACAATATCTGCCGTGCGAAACGTCGCTGACTTTGGCCAGCCCGCCGCCGGTCCAGTGCAGGCGTCCACTTCCTCCACCGTCATGCCCAGAGTGGCCATCAGACGGAGCGCGTTCAGCATGGAAAATGTGCCGATGCGATTGGCGATAAAGTTCGGCGTGTCCTTCGCTATTACGACACCTTTTCCCAGCCGCCGGTCACAAAACTCGCGCAATGTCTCGACTACTTCACGGGATGTTTTCGGCCCGGGGATCACTTCCACAAGTTTCAGATAGCGTGGCGGATTGAAGAAGTGCGTTCCTGCCCAATGCTGCTGAAACTCTTCGCTCATGCCCTCGGCGATCAAGTGCACGGGCAGGCCGGACGTGTTGGTGGTTACGATGGCTCCGGGCTTACGGAACTGGGCCACGCGCGCCAGCAATTTCCGTTTGATTTCCAGATTCTCCGCAACGACTTCGATGATCCAATCGGCCTCGGCGCAGCGTGCTAGATCATCCTCAAAGTTTCCGATGGTAATTTTCTCCGCAAGTGCGGCGGTGAAAAAAGCGGCAGGCTTGGACTTCTTTGCCGCCTCCAATCCGGCGCGCACGATCTTGTTGCGCTCGGAGCTCGGCGCATCCGCAGGCAGATTTGGCGGAACAATGTCCAGCAGAATGCACGGCAAACCGGCGTTCGCAAAATGGGCGGCGATCCGCGAACCCATCGTTCCCGCTCCCAACACCACTGCCTTTTCGATGCGACGGTTCATGGCATGCCTTTTTACTGGATTTACGAGGCCGTATAGTTCGATGGGACAGGTTACAAAACCGGCATGCGCGCGTCAAACGATGGGCCGATTCGCGGTGATGGAGCTAAACTAGAGAAATGTCGGAAGAGAACAAAGCCGCCGGGCCGCTGGGCTGGCTGCGGACCGCAAAGGACAAGTTTCGCGCCTTTGCGTACGGCGAACAAGGCGAACCTAAGGAACGTCCGCGCGTCGGCCTGGCCCTTGCGGGCGGCTTCGCGCGTGGCATTGCGCATATCGGGGTGCTCCGCGTTCTGCGCGAAGCTGGAATTCCCATCGATTGCGTCGCGGGTACAAGCGTAGGGGCCCTGATCGCCGTCGGATACTGCGCCGGGGCGTCCCTGGATGTAATGACCGAGGTCGGAGCAAGCACAAGCTTCACGGATTTCGGGCGCTGGACACCTTCCTGGCTCGGACTGGCCACCAATCAGCGCATGGAAAAATACATCGCGCGTTTCACGCCCGTGAAAACGTTTGAGGATTTGCAGACGCCGTTGGCTATCGCCACCACGGACATCACCGCTGGCGTCTCCGTCTACTATTCTCACGGTCCCATCGCGCCGCCGCTGCGCGCTTCGTGCGCATACCCGGGGCTTTTTGTGCCTATCCAGTTTGAGGGGCGAACGCTGGTCGACGGCTTCCTGACCGCGCCGGTGCCGGTCGAGGGCGCCTTGCTTCTAGGCGCGGATATCATCATTGCTGTCTACCTGGAATCGGGCAACATCGAAGAACCGCGCACGTTTACCGATGTCCTCAGCCGGTCTTTCAATATCATCCAGAGGCATGGCGATCTCGCCTGGCGAACGCAGGCGGACATCATCATCGAGCCGGATGTGAAAAATTTTGTGTGGGATGACTTCACCAAGACGCCGGATATGGTCGCGGCCGGCGAAGCGGCGGCGCTGGCGGCTTTGCCGGAAATTCGCGCTCTGCTGCAGGGCGAGAAGCGGGATTCAGCAGCGTAAGAACATTCTCCACACCACGTAAGAAGAAAGACTTCTTGAGGTTAATTTCTTTGCCGAGTTGGGCGCAGCGATGCTGCGCCCCTACAAACTTCCGGAGAATCTATTCGCGAGTGACTTGCACTGCCACGGGTTGGCCTTCGCCTTTGCCGCGCTGGGTGAGCCAGGCTGCAAGACCTTCCGCAAAACGTTCGGGCGCCAGGCGGAAGCTTGCTTCCACCTTGCCATCGGCTACGGGAAGTGTGTCGTCAAAGTCGGCGGAGTTGGTGAAGTTGCGCATGCAGAATTCATCGAGCCAATCGAGCGGGCAGGCGCGGCTTTCGCCGCGAATCACTACGTTGACATGGAATTTTTGTGCGTACATGAAGCGCCGCGCTCGGAAGGGAAGCCCGGCACAAACAGTTTATGACAGAACGAGCTTTCCGGCGCGCTATCGGTTAGGACGCGCGGGGGCGCTTGACGGAGTGGGCCAAGCCGACAGCTTCGAGCATCCAGATGAAGTACCAGCCAATATCGGTCTGATACCAGCGAAGGCCAAGGCGCGCGGAACCTGCGTGCGTGTGATGATTCTGGTGCCAGTTCTCTCCCCAGGCCGTCAATTGGAACGGGCCAAGCCACCAGACATTCATGCTGGAATCGCCTTCTTCAACATGGTTGAGGTGCGTGAGGCTGTTCACCAGGCACTGCATGTGCAGTGAGTAGACGAGGCGGATCGCGCCCATCCAGAAAAAGCCCATCCAGCCGAAACCCAGAATCAAGCCAATACAAATTGAGAATACAATGACGGGCGTTTCGGCCCAGCCCCAAATCTTATAGATGCCGCCGGTTAGCTCGGGAGCCCAGCGCTGTTTGTCGGCGGGGTGTGTTTGATAGAGCCAGCGAAGATGCGCCCACCAGAAGCCGCCTTGCTTGGGGCTGGATATATCCTCAGGCGTGTCTGTGACCGAATGGTGGAGGCGATGATAGGCGACCCAGCTTGCGGGATGGCCGGAGCCGTTGAAGACCGCCCAAAAGATCAAGAATTGCTCGATAATGGGGTTCGTCTTTAAGGTCTTGTGCGCCAGCATGCGGTGATAGCAGACGGTGGTGCCGAGACCGCCAAAGGCAATGCTGAGCAACGTCATGCCGACAACCTTGAGGTTTGGCACCGGAAAGAGGATTAGGCCGACGACGGCAAGAACGTGAATTAGAACGAGATAGGCGAAGACGCCTTCTTTGCCATGCACGGGTTTCCAGAAGGGCCGGTCCCAGGGGCGCTCTTGTTGCGTTACGGTCAATTCCATATTCTCTCCGGCGATCTGCTTAATTGATTGCGTGAGTGCCCGGTGTGCAGAACGTGATAGGCACTTCTAACGATACCATTTTCCAAGGCGGGCCGCAGGAAAACTGTACAAAAGTGAACACAAAAAGTGAACAGCAAAGAAAGAGCGAATTGTGGAAGAAAACAGGGCACCGTTTGCGCCCGATTAGTTCTGTTGTGGCGAGTAGAATCGGCCGTTGTGAGCGGCCGCCTGCGCGACTGGCGTGGTTTTCGAAAGAGTTTTGACCAGATCGTATAGGAAGGCCTGGCCCTCGTAAAAAGATTGTACGGCCACGCGTTCATCGCGGCCATGGAATCGGATGTCGTCGCGGTCGAAGAAAATGCCCTGGACTCCATACGTTGGAATACCGGCAATGCGAAGGGCCTTCCCGTCAGTCGCTCCCATCACCATGATGGGCACTACCGGCACACCTGGCCAAAGAGCTTCCGTCGCACGGCTGACGGCCGCCAAGACATCCGGCCTCAGCGCAGAAGCAGGCCCGGGGGCCGGCTCACCGAGAATTTTTACGTCGACCTGGTCATCCGCCACGACCTTGCGCAAAACCGCCTGAACATAGTCGACGGAGTCCTCGGGCAGGACGCGGCAATTGACCGTGGCGGTTGCAAGCTGGGGCAATGCGTTCATCGCATGCCCACCTTCCAACAGCGTGGCCACACAGGTGGTACGGAGTGTGGCGTTCCAGGCGGGGGAAGCCGCAGCAATCCGCTGCATCGCTTCCTGCAAACCCTTGCCAACTTTGGCGAGATCCTCCTTCATGGGACCGGATTCGATCTTCGCCATTTGCTGGAAGTAGGCCGCGGTCACTTCGTTGGTCTTCAGTGGAAATCCAAAGTTTGACAGCCGCTGTAACGCGGCCGCGAGGCGATAGATGGCGTTGTCGGCGACGGGCATCGAGCTGTGGCCGCCTTTGTTTCGCACCTCAAGCCGGAAATTGACCACGTATTTTTCGCTGACCTGCAGATCGTTGGAGATCTTTTTGCCGCCGGCGGATTCGCCCCAGCCGCCTTCGTTAAGAGCGAACTCGGAATCAATGAGGTCGCGATGATTCTTGAGCAGCCAAGCAACGCCATTGTACGGGCCGCCGCCTTCTTCATCGGCAGTAAGAGCTACGATGATGTCACGGTCGGGTTTGAAGCCCTCTTTTTTGTATTGGATCAAGTTGGCGATCCACAGGGCCGCCTGGGCTTTGTCGTCGCCGGTGCCGCGGCCGTAGAAGAAGCCATCGCGCTCATTCAATTGGAAGGGGTCCATGCTCCAGTCTTCTCGCTTGGCTTCGACGACATCAATGTGGGCAAGAAGGAGCACTGGTTTGAGGGCTCCGGTGCCGTGATAACGAACGACGAGATTTGCTTTCTTTGGAATCGCGCCGCCAACGAAGATATCGGATTCTGGGAAGCCCGCGGCGCGCAATCGCACTGCAGCAGCCTCGGCAACGGGAGTAGTCGCGCCTGTTGTGAAGCTGGACTGAACTTCGACAAATTTCTTGTAAATGTCGTGTGCGAGCTTTCTCTCCGCATCGGGGCGCGTCGTTTGTGCACTAACGCGAGCGGAATCGAGAAGCACGATTAGGATCAAGTAAAACAGACGAGACTTTTTCATTGTCGACATGCGGGCATTCTTCCACGAGCGGGCTATTCAAGCAACTCTCGCAGCGCTACAACGCTACTGTGAACGGTCATTGTCCTTGCGAGATTTCCACACAATTTGGCGGAGAATGCCGAGCGTGAGTTCGGCGTCAGAGGCTGAAAGATGGAGGCGGTGGACAAGCCGTCGGATTTTGTCTTCGGTAGGAGCGGCGGAGCGCCGCTTCTGTGACGCGCTGGGCGATTTCAAATAGCCGCTGGCGCGGAGTGCGTCGAGCAAGAGTGCGGTGAGCCGCTCGAGGTCGGCGGCGTTGGCGGGGGCATGCTTCTCCGGTTTCACGGAGGCCTGTGGATCGCGCGCGAGTTCGTAGAGGCACACGGCTACAGCCTGGCCGAGGTTCATCGAACGATGCTCTTCGCGCGTGGGAATCCGCAGGAGCCAATGGCAGTGGCTGAGGTCTTCGTTCGAAAGACCACGCTTCTCAGAACCAAAAAGCAGAGCAACACGGCCGCCGGCAAGCTGCTTGCTAAGAAGACTGGCTGCTTGATCGAGACGGCGGGCAGAGTGCTGAATTGACGCTGTCCAACGGAGGTGGTTCCGACAACGAGTGTGCAATCGGCGACGGCTTCCGCGACGGTTTTGAATTCTGTGGCCTGCGCGAGAAGCGGCTCGGCGCCGATAGCGGAACGCGCTTCGCGAAAAGCCAACTCATACGGATTGACAACGCGAAGGTGGAAGAAGCCGAAATTGCTCATGGCGCGAGTGGCTGCGCCGATGTTGAGCGGATTGCGCGGAGCCACAAGAATGACACGCAGGCGGTCGGAATCAGCGTTGGGGAGCACGGTGACGAGTTTACAGCAGGTAGAAAACACGAGTCAGCGCGGCGGAGGGCCGCTTGCGCGCCCGGCGATGGGTAACATAGACTGGGGCGGGTAGAAGAATGCGCCTGCCAGCCTGGCCGGAATTTCCCGCCATTGCAGAGGCCTGTTGGCATGGCCGAGTCCAATCGCTCCACGACCCCGCCCTGGTTGGGGTCATCATGCAGAGTGTCACCGGCGCCTCAAGCGGCCGGGATGCGGTATTTTGGACCGTGC
>Ga0209472_1000116_pt1 | contig 47012 bp, 41 predicted proteins | sample GraSoiAngelo_130_FD_185887 | JGI IMG/M metagenome (GOLD analysis project Ga0209472, IMG submission 185887) | Grasslands soil microbial communities from the Angelo Coastal Reserve, California, USA - 14_0929_02_20cm (SPAdes) (version 2) | ecosystem: Environmental > Terrestrial > Soil > Grasslands ... | reverse complement strand
CAGTCCAAGTCCCGTCGGATTCGAACCCAATGGAAATGCTGGGTCTCCCTTCCCAAGAAGGTGGAGGTATTGGAGATGAGCTGACGGCTAGTGAAGAAGCTCTATGATTTGGTTGGGCGAGTTGGGCGATTCACGGCCTTTTCAAAAAGCTAACTGATTGTGGCGACGCGTCTTAGCTTTAGTGATTCCCCGTTCGCAATGAGGAGGCCGGGGGTTCGAATCCCCTCTCGTCCACCAATCTTCTTTCCTGCTTTCAATAGCTTACAGCATTCGCGCCGATGTCGTGCGCAAGCTCGACCGTGGCGAACCAGAACTGGAAACGGTCGCATCCGGCTCCGGCGTTGCGTCGGCTCCGGCAAGACTTAGTAAACTGTATTTTCCGCTTAGAAGGCAGGGCCGCGGGTTCGAATCTCGTCGCTCCCGTAGAGCTTCTGAAATACCCGGCCACCACCCTGCTTTTTCTCTTAAATGCTTATCCCAATTCTCGTCGAGCCGGTCAAAGGAAAAGTTGTAGCCGATATCTGGACCGCATTCGGTATGGGCAAACAACACGACGTGGCTGTAGTTCCGCCACTTCCCGGCTTCGACGAGGCTTTCCCCGTTACCTGGATATGCAAGAGCGCCATAGAGTTCCTTGCCGCCGTGCTGGTTGAATCGTATGTGCTCTGAGTGGAACGGAGCTGTTTCCTGGTCATGAATTTCAAACCACGCGTTGTCCGACCGGAGCGCCCCACCACAGAAATAACACTTCAGTTTGCGAGTCTTAGGCTTCATGGGGCAACTCCTCAACGCTTCCTCGGCTTCATTTTTTGTGCCAGCAATGTTATCGCGCCTAGGAAAAGCCGGTCATCTTCTGCTTTTGCCTCTTCAGACGCCGGCCCTGGGCTGATTTTGTTGCGACGAAGTTTCACAGCTTCGCTCAACAAGTGAGCCAACTGAATCGATAGCTCAACATCATTGATTGTCAGACCAGTCGCTCCCAAAACATCGCCAGGAATTAGGCCGCTGTAGTCCACCCCAGATTCCATTGCTCACCTCCCCTCGATTGCTCGCCAACGCGCGGCGAGATTCCTTGATGGCCCTGGTATAGAATCCTCGCCCTTTTGCCCTTTTGCTGGATGCCTTCTAACTCTCGGAACGAAGAATTTTGTGGGCACTTTACTTCTTCTTTTACCGTTCAACCCGCTCCAGACTGATTTTCGACCGACCATCCACGAACGTAACGTCAATCGGTCCTCCGATACCATGAGGCGGCGGTATCTTCTCAGCTGTTCTAGAAGCTGCTTGTATCAGGTTGATCGCTATCCACCTACCGTACGGCTCGTCCGTCTCTGACACCGTCGGCTTGCAACGGACTTGACTTGCCGCCCCAAACTTCACGTGTCGGTCAAAATATTCACTCTCGCCCGCGATATACCAATCGCCTTGTCCACAGTGCCCCACGTAACGGCGACTACTTCCCCGCCTGTCGGAGATGAATTGTCAACAAGGACTTTGAACGACCAGACTGACGAGGCGAGTGTCTTTCTGTCGAAAGTGGCGATCAGTACCTGAGATAACTCTCCTGAATTGGTTTGTGCCGCGACCTCTGGGTGGCCTGAAAAAAAGGCTTGGAACGCACGAATGCAACGCCCACGAAGGTCCTCAATATGGTCGAGGGTTATCGAAGTTGTGTGCTCACCCAAGAAGGTTTCAACAACAGGCGCCAAATCGAATACAGGAGCGGCGTGAGCAATGAATTCGCATACTTTGTCGCGGGGAATTCCTGGAAAGTTGTACCATTTATCGGTGCCGGTAATAGCTCCGACTGCCAGGCGGGAGCGAGCGGAGATGATGACTTTTGGTTTGCCGCCGTCACAATACACCGAACTCGGTGCCGTTTGTCGCGTCTCGGCAGCAACCACGATGCCCGCCTTGGTCGGAATAAACACGACGAGGGTAGAGCACACTGGCGACGGAACGAGTGCCAGAGTGAATGCAAGAAAATGGGTCACCGTGACCAGAATACTAGTCCGTTCCGAACACGAACGTCAAATCAGACGTATAATATCTCGCATTTTCGAAACTAAAAGAAAAGTCCGGTTGAGTCCAGTGCCGATTGATATCACGGATCGTTACAAGCTGATATTCGAGGAACATCATTATGCTTCGGACTTTAGAGCAAAAATCGTTCAGGCTTGGTGCCTGTTCTATGCTGCTTTTGCAGCAGGGCTAGCCTGGACCCAAGCGAATGTGAGTGCGAAACCGGTCAGCTGGGTTTTGAGTGCGTTTGCCTTTGTTATTACCATATTCATCTGGGCGGTCGATTTTCGCCATCGAAAATCGCTGGCACATTCGAAGCAAATTGGAAGAGCAATTGAAGAATCCCGAGAATCAGCCATACCGGAGAGTCAGAGATTCTTCGCGTCGATCAAATCAGGCTGGCTAACTCATAGCCTAGTCATTGACATGCTGTCAGGCCTGATGTTCAGTGTACTGTTGCGTGCTTCCTGCTTCTTGAAGTCGTCCGATGGCGCTCTAAGTTCATTGCCTCCAGACATATTCTTGTGGGCCGTCATCGGCATCGCTTTAGGCGTGGGTGTCTACCTTGCGGGTGACGCTCTCTATGGGTAAGAACCGCGGAGATGAGCGGAGCTTCGCGGAACATGCACTTCTGCATCGGACAGGCCATCAACATTATTCAGCTCAATCGTTTCAGTTCACCAGACCACTCTCCGCCACTCCGACGGTGCGCACTGTGTTGGTTGCGTGAAGCAACTCGATGGCAAGGCTATGGCGCATCAAGTTCTGGTCTGTGTGGGTTCAGCGAATTCCATGTTTCGCGCGGGATTTGTTGCAGCCAGTTTTCCGCAAGAGCTTCGGCGAAGGCAACAAAGTTGTAATACGCGCATGCGCGTTCTGATTGACGACATCTAGTTCACTCTTCAAGACAAAGTTGAAACTTGGGCGCAACTTAGGCGCAAAACTCCCCCTCTGCGCTATGAATTCAGGGAGTCTTGGCGAGTAAGGCCAACGGATTCAACGGGACTTATGGTAGGGGCGGTAGGGATCGAACTAAAAGCGACGCTGAAGGCGCGTAAGTTAACTTACTGATTCTAGGAAACAGCAAAACGGAGAGAAACCACGAAACCACCGAAGTGAGGTACACGGCAGGTACACGGGCCGGATTCATAATTCGCCTACATGGATGGATGCGGTCATTGTGGCGAGCGCCATAATTCTAACCTTCTGCTTAGAAGGTGTAAGAGAGCCTTAGTATGTGTGCTCGGAAAGTTTCGGCGCTCCTGCTAGTGGTGCACTTTGACACTTACGCTGATTTTTTAAGGGTACTCGCGACCGCCGCCATCCAAATGTCGGGGTCGTCGGACACGGTGCCGTCGGCTTCGGGGAAACTCTCGGAGCTGTGGAATCGCAGGACGACAACCGGGGTCTTAGGATAATGTTGCTTGTTCACCTGGCGAATCTGAAAAGCTAAACCTAAATGAGAGTGCGCTTTGTTCTTGCGCCGCAGGCTGCCCATCGACATCTGGCGTTATATCAAAGACAGACCAGCCTCACAATTGTAAGCGTCGCGTTCCCGTTGCATTCGAGCGTTGCTTCGTTCGGCGTATCGTTGGGATATGCTGATGGACAGCGGTATTCTCGTTCGGGCAACGTCATTTCAGGTTGGAGGTACCGTGATTGAGATTCACCCGAAAGAAATTAGGGGGTCTTGGGACCAAGGATTTGTGCTCGACGTACACACGATTTCAAGTACCATGATTGGGTACAACGAATTCGGACATCCCGAATTCGACACTGTTCGATCACCCTTGGGCGAACTCGTGTACCGCTTGAAATATAGAGGAGACAAAGGCGCGATACCTTCCATTGTGGAGCCGATTGCAGGGTTCATGAAGACTTCCGATATCAAACCTGATGTGGTCGTTCCGATGCCACCATCAAATTTGCAACGTACTTTCCAACCGGTTATTGAGGTTGGCACCGAGTTGGCCAAGGTCTTGGAATCACCTTTAACGCAACGTCCCTTACGAAATCAAAGTCCACGCCACAAATGAAGGACGTGGGCGATTTTGCGGCGCGAGTCGCCGCTTTGGAAGCTGCCTTCGTGAGTGACCGAGGTCTCGAAGGCAGATCCGTACTGTTACTGGACGATCTTTTGCAATCCGGCGCAACTATGAACGTCGCAGCTCGGACTTTGAAACGCCAAGGGTTGGTCAAGTCAGTTTATGCCCTTGCACTGACTCGTACGAGGAACTGAAACATGCATTCCGTCTTTGTGGCTGGTTCACGTGCATTGTCGAAGCTAAATGCACAGGTGAAAGAGCGCCTCGACAACATCCTGAGAAAAGAGTTCACCGTGTTAGTGGGCGATGCAAACGGCGCCGATAAGGCTGTGCAACGCTACCTCGCCGAACGCGGCTACGGACAAGTATTTGTTTATTGCATGGAAATCTGTCGCAACAATGTGGGCAATTGGCCTATCCGCTCGCATTCCGCCGATCCGGCCGTCAAGCGAGATCGGCACTATTACGGAATCAAAGATCGGGCTATGGCGAAAGATGCTAGTTGCGGATTCATGCTCTGGGACGGAATCAGCAAGGGAACTCTCACAAACGTGATAAATCTCCTTGATTACAACAAAAAGGTATTGCTTTTCAGTGCTCCAAAGAAGCAATTCTTCACCTTGCGTACGGCGGGAGACCTTGACCACACCTTAAGAGCGAGCGGAATTAGGGATGTAGCGGCAGTCTTGGCTTCTCTGGAAAGCGAACATGTAACGACAGAGCATTTACGTTTTACTGGACTCAATCCATAAGCCCATAGCGTTCACAAGAACCGTGGCGCGTCCCGATGGAAGTTTTTGAGTGGAAGGACATTTCCAAAAGCACTCAGTCAGGACCGCATTCGGTGCTTCCTGGCTGAGATTGCGTTTGGCCGTCGCCACCGGCATGATTGGACTTTTTGCTCTTTTCCTCGTTCAACTTCCTGAGAATTTCCCCCGTCGTGTTTCCTTCTCTGTGTTTGTCTGGGTACTGCCGGATGTAGTCGAAGACGTCTTCTTCCCGAACCTCAACGATCTGTCCGCCGTGTAGGTCTGTGATGTTGAAAGGTTCGTTTTCGAGGAGTCCCGTAATCCTGCTCTGCTTCCAACTTGTGAGCGGTTTTTCGGATGTGTGACAACTACAGGATTTAGCGGATTGTAGGATGCGACTCACGAGGGAGTATGACACAGTGCTAGTAAGAGATTTCCGAAGAATCCTCGATTTCGGGCAGGTCTTCGACAATATGCCAAGCGGTCTTCGCAACACTTGTTTTTTGTCCCTCCGTCATATAAAAAGCAACTATGAAGGCCAGTTACCGTGTTGGAACGCTGATCGTATTGGTAGCCGTCTTTCTGCCGACAAATGCGCTTTATCTTCAGGCCCAGGCGAACTCCCCGTACACGGACACGACGGCGGACTTTCAGCGCTTTCTACAAGATATTCTTGACGCAATTAAGAAGGGCGACAAACAGCAAGTTGAATCTCTTCTGAAGAGCACCGAAGTTCCCCACTGCGATGCTTGGCTGCACCAGATGTACAAATCAGACTCAGCGGACAGTTGGATGAGCTTGTGTGATTCCAAAACCCTCCGTTCACAAGAAAAATCCATGAAAGAACTCTTTGCCCGATTCGCAAAAGAAGGCGGCGAGTTTTCCACTCGCAAAGTGAACGACAATCCGCAGGGTGGTGAAGGTGGACTTGAATCGGGAATGGTTCACGGCGGAAAAGAACCTCTAGAAGTGTATTTCGCATCGTGGAAGTCTCCAAACCAATCGAAAGAGGCCAAGGGTGAGCCGATCGGCTATTTCTATTTTCTTGACGGAGGATTTCGCTGGGACAGCCTCATCTCGTTTCCAAAAATCAAAATCAGTAATGCAAAAATCGTTCCCGCAAAACTCATCAAGAAAGTGGAACCTGTTTACCCTGCAGATGTAGCTGCTCAACACATCTTCGGGACTGTGCGCGTGTACTACGTGATCGGCGGCGATGGGGCGGTCTACAACGCCCATGCACTTTCCGGCGAGGGGCTATCCGAGGACCCCTCCCTTCGAAAAGCTGCAGAGGATGCGGTCCTTCAATGGCGATATCAACCAGCGACAATGGACGGCAAGCCAATTCAAACAAATGCCGTCACGGTTGACCTTACGTTCTCTCCGAAGAGCTGAGGGTCGGATCGCGAATCGGCTCAATTCGGCAGCACTTAACGGCGTTTTCGTCTGCCCAGAGCCTACCTGCTCCGTCTTGCGTGCTGATATTCGCAGGCTAAAGAAGGATTGAAACTACCATTTACCCGGTAGCCCGAGTAGCCCAATTAAGGCCTCTGCGCGAAACCTAAGTGATTGCAATACCACGTCTTAGGTTTTAATTTACATCGTTCGCAACGAGGAGGCCGAGGGTTCGAATTCCTTCTCATCCACCATTATTCCTTGACTTACATCTCCTTTTGTAACCACTTGTCTGATTGGCTTATAATTTGAACCTCGCCGTGAACGCCACCAATTCACACAGCACTTGTCTTGGGGTCGCATGGGCCCACCCTCTCGTTCGCGATTGGTTCGTCGGCCGGTTCGGCACGCCAACGGAGCCGCAAGAGCAAGGTTGGCCGCATATTCTTGCTGGCAGGACTACGCTTATCTCTGCCCCCACGGGTTCCGGGAAAACTCTGGCAGCATTCCTAGCTTGCATCGATGGCTTGGTGCGCAAAGCGCTGCACGGCGAGCTAGTGAATCGCACGGAAGTTCTGTACGTTTCTCCCCTCAAGGCGCTCGGCAACGACATTCGCACCAACTTGGAGATTCCCCTTGGTGAAATCAGGGCGCTGGCTGGAAATCGCGGGGTCCTCATGCCGGAAATCCGCACGGCGGTGCGCACGGGGGATACGCCGATGCACGAGCGCCGCGCCATGCTGGCTCGCCCCCCGCATATTCTGGTCACTACGCCCGAATCTCTCTACATCCTGCTGACTGCCGAGAAAAGCTGCGAAATCCTACGCGACGTTAAGACGGTTATCGTCGACGAAATCCACGCCGTTGCCGACGACAAGCGCGGCGCGCACCTGGCGCTTTCCTTGGAGCGTTTAGAATTTCTGACCGGCAGCCGCCCTGTGCGCATCGGTCTTTCCGCTACTCAGAAGCCCATCGAAGTTGTGGCGCGCTTCTTGTCTGGCGCCGATCGTCCCGACCCGCAGATCGTGCAGATAGGTCTCCGGCGAGAGATGGACCTGGCCATCGAGGTGCCCCGCAGCGAGCTCGGACCCATTACTACAAACGAGATGTGGGACGAAATCTACAACCGCATCGCTCAACTGGCAACCCAGCATCGCTCCACGCTGGTCTTTGTGAACACACGTCGCCTGGCGGAACGCGTGGCGCTTCATTTGGGAGAGCGTCTGGGAAAAGAGGCCGTAGCCACGCACCACGGAAGCCTGTCGCGCAGGCTGCGGCTGGCAGCGGAAAAGAAACTGAAGGCAGGGGAAGTGCGCGCCCTGGTTGCCACTGCGTCCCTTGAACTGGGGGTCGACATTGGCTCGATTGACCTCGTCTGCCAGATTGGCTCTCCACGGTCCATAAGTGTTGCGCTGCAGCGCATCGGACGGGCTGGCCACTGGCGCGGCGCCGTTCCCAAGGGCCGTGTCTTCGCCACGACTCGCGATGAATTGCTCGAAAGCGCCGCACTCGTCAGAGCAATCCGTGACAGTGAGTTGGATCGAATCGAGATTCCCGATGCGCCGATGGACATATTGGCCCAGCAGGTTGTAGCCATGTGCGCCGCTGAGGATTGGAGCGAGGATCACCTGTTTCAAATCGTCCGCCGCGCTTATCCCTATAAAGACCTGGCGCGCGCCGATTTCGACGCTATCGTCGGAATGCTTTCCGAGGGCATCGCCGGTAGCCGGGGGCGTTACGCCGCCTACTTGCACCGAGACCGCGTGAATGGGCGTGTCCGCGGACGCAGAGGCAGCCGGCTGACCGCCATCACCAGCGGTGGCGCAATCCCGGACAATGCGCTCTACACTGTTCTTGCTCAACCGGAAGGCGCTTTGGTTGGCACCGTCGACGAAGACTTTGCAGTGGAAAGCCTCGCGGGCGATATCATCCTGCTCGGCAACTCCTCCTGGCGGATCAGGCGCGTGGAGTCCGGCCGTATCTTGGTCGAAGACGCGCAAGGAGCGCCGCCCAATGTTCCGTTCTGGCGCGGCGAGGCGCCGGGGCGCACGTCCGAGCTCTCCGCACACCTTGCTGAGTTGCGCGAAAGAATCAGCTCGCTCACGTCGGCTGCCATGCCGGGAGACACGCCACAGCAGTCGGCGGAGGTTTCCGCGGCGGTGAAATGGCTCAAGAGCGAATGTGGACTTGACGATGCTGGGGCCGAGCAAGCGGTCGAATATGTTGTGGCCGGGCGCGCCGTTCTGAGCGCCGTGCCCACGCAGACCACCGTGATCGCTGAACGTTTCTTCGATGAAAGCGGCGGCATGCAGCTTATCATTCATGCCCCGTTCGGCGCTCGAATCAACAAGGCCTGGGGACTGGCGCTGCGAAAACGTTTCTGTCGTTCCTTCAACTTTGAACTGCAAGCCGCAGCGACAGACAATGGGCTGAATATTTCACTCACCGAGCAGCATAGTTTTCCTTTAGCTGACGTCTTTCATTTCCTCCATCCAGCATCGTCGCGGGAAGTCCTGGAGCAGGCGGCGCTCGCGTCTCCATTATTCACATCGCGCTGGCGTTGGGACGCGGGACGCGCGCTGGCTTTGGTGCGTTTTCAAAACGGGAGAAGAGTTCCGCCGCCCATTCAACGTATGCGCTCGGATGATTTGCTCGCGGCAATTTTCCCGGAAGCGCAAGCCTGCCAGGAGAATATGTCGGGCCCCATTACCATCCCGGACCATCCCTTGATCCGGGAGGTGATGAAAGACGTTCTGGCCGAAGCGATGGACTTTGACGGCTTTCAGAAAGTGTTGGGCGATATTGTCGAAGGCCGAATTCGCTGCCTCGCCGTGGACACGCCCGTGCCCTCAGCGTTTTCACACGAGATTCTCAACGCCAATCCGTACGCCTATCTCGACGATACTCCACTCGAAGAGCGTCGCGCTCGGGCCGTGGAAATGCGCCGTGCCCTCCCCGATGCAGTCTTGTCTGAAGTTGGCCGTCTGGATCCTGCGGCAATTGCCGAGGTCTGTGACGAAGCCTGGCCGGATGTTCGGGATGCGGAAGAACTGCACGATGCCCTGCTAACTCTGGTCGCGGTGCCTGAGCCGACACATTCGGGGCGGTCAGAAAATGGTCACTTGCGCCGGAAGGTGCAGGAGTCCTTCCCCGCGTGGGCCGAATTTCATATGCAGCTTGTCTCCGCGCGTCGCGCCACACTCGCTCACGTGGGTGAATTGAAGTATTGGGTTAGCGCGGAACGGGCCGGAGATTTCGTGTTGATTTTCCCTGACACGCGCTTTGCGTCTTCCCTGCCGGAGATCGGTTCGAACACCGCTTCCCGCGAAGATGCCCTGTTGGCTCTGGCCGCAGGTTGGATGGCGCACTGCGGTCCGGTGACGGCCGGCGGGTTAGGTGAGACTCTGCAAGTTCCCGCCGTTGATATCGAGAGAACTTTTTTGAGAATGGAGGCGAGCGGAGCTGTTCTACGGGGTCGCTTCGCGCAGCCTGACAACAATGAAACCGAATGGTGCGATAGGCGGCTCTTGGCGCGTATCCATCGACTGACGCTAGGGACGCTGCGGAGACAGATCGAACCTGTGGCCCCGGCGGAGTTCATGCGGTGGCTCTTGCGCTGGCAGCATGTAGCTCCAGGCACGCAACTTTTGGGCGAACGCGGATCGCTGGAGGCGCTGCAGCAGCTTCAAGGTTTCGAAGCGCCCGCGAATGCCTGGGAGCGGGGCATACTGGCACGCCGCATCAGTGCATATGACCCAAAGACGCTCGACCAGCTTAGCCTCACGGGCGCTGTCGGCTGGGGCAGGCTCTCTCCTCATCCGGCGATCCTCGATCTAGCGGCTCCAGGCAAACGGCGCATCGTGCCCACCAGCGTTGCACCCATCACATTCTTCGTGCGCGAAGATGCCGACTGGATGACCCCGCGGCGCGAGGCCGGCGACGAAGCAACTCGTGGCTTGAGTCCCGATGCGCAGGACGTCGCCCAGTTTCTGCACCGCCATGGCGCATCGTTTTTCACCGATATCGTGCGCGGCACTGGCAAACTAAAAGCCGAAGTGGAAACCGCGCTTTGGGAGCTTGTCGCCGCAGGCCTGCTGACGGCGGATGGATTTGACAATCTCCGCGCCCTCATCGATCCCAAGCGGCGCGCCGGGCTCGGAAAGGCAAGAAGCGCGCGTCCCCGGCACAGCGCGGGTCGTTGGTCGCTGCTTTATTCCGACGACGCCGTCGATCGCCCGCGTGCTGTGGAGGCTACGTGCTGGATGCTGTTGCGTCGTTATGGCGTGGTCTTCCGCGACGTGCTCGTGCGGGAGACCTTGCTTCCCTCTTGGCGCGAACTGCTGATCACTTTGCGACGCCTGGAGGATCGGGGAGAAGTCCGCGGCGGAAGATTTGTCAGCGGCTTTCTTGGGGAACAATTCGCTCTGCCTGTGGCGGTGGAATCGCTCCGCGCGCTGCACGACCTTCCGCCCTCGGGCGAAACCATCGCAGTTTCCGCTGCCGACCCGCTTAATCTCGTAGGCATCCTGGTTCCGGGCGAGCGCGTGTCGGCCACTTCCGGAAGATTTGTCGCTTTTCGCGATGGCGTTGCCTTGCCGCCGGAGGAAAGACCAGGAATCATCTCGATGGCCGCGGCACGCTGAACCTCCTTGTGTAGCTTATTCGCTACCCCATGAAACTTCCAAATCACTTTTCTGAAACATCCGCGTAATCTGCTTGGCTTGAAACTGGATGCATGCCAACGACCGCTGTCCTGGTGCATGACTGCGAAAATCCGCTGGCCACCACCGACCACTTCCATGTGCGGATGGCGCAAACACTGGGAGATATAATCGAATGCCAGCGATTGCGCTGTATTGTTTTCAATTGCGAGCTTGGGGAAGGGCTCGACAGCTGTTCCCAATGTGGGCTTGACCGCGACCGTTTCGATTTCGCCTGCGACCACTTGATGGTGCATGACGCGGCCACCGGCATCCTGGCCGGAACCTACCGCACGCAAAACGGGTATCGCGCCAAGGGCAATCTGGGCTACTATGGTGAGCAATTCTTCGATTTCGGCCCATTCGAATGGATGCGTGGCGAGATTTTGGAGCTTGGAAGGGCCTGCGTTCGTTTCGAGTATCGCAACACCAGCGTTTTGCACATGCTTTGGAAAGGAATCGTCAGGTACGCGCGGAGTTGCGGGGCTCGTTACTTGATTGGCTGCAGTTCCTTGTCGTCTCAGGATGAGGATGAGGGAATCGGGCTCTACGAATCGTTGCGAGAAAAATATCTTGCGGCGCCATCGCTGCGGACCAATGCGGTGGAGGGACGTCGGTGCAAGCCAAGCGGGGCCGACGCGCCGCCTGCGCGCCCGCCGCGGCTGTTCCGGGCGTATCTGGATATTTCCGCACGCGTTTGTGGGCCTCCCGGCATTGACCGCGAATTCAAGACCATCGATTTCTTGACGTTAGTGGATCTGCTAGCGCTGCCGGATCGCGTGCGCAAGCGATTTTTCTAACGGAGCATTTCTTTTGCGAGGGAAAGTGCTCGCTCCGTGGAAGCTCCATCATTCAACCGGCCACGCGCAAAATCGCGAGTGCCGCCGCCCTTCCCTCCGGCTTCACCCAGTACCTGCTTGAGAAGGGAGTTCATGTCCTTTCCAGCGGAAGGATGCTGCGCAAAGAGCAGTTGGCCATCCTCAGCCGTGCCCAGGAGTGCAATCGTCCTCTCGGATTTTGAAAATGCCGTGGCAAAGAAGCCCAGGTAGTCGGCTGAAACACCGTCGAAAATTCGCGAGAAGATACGAGCGCCATTGGCGGCGTGCGACGTCGTCTGCAAGGCAAGTGTGGCCTCGGTTTCGGCAAGACGTTCTTGCAAGGCTCGCACCATCTTGAAGTTGGCATTGCGTTCCGCCACCGCACGCGAGGCGGCAGACACCAGGTCTTCGGGAGCGCTGCTCAATTTCTCCACGGTCCGCCGCAGCAATTCGAAATCATGGCGCGCGACGCGTTCCGCGCGGCCACCGCAAACAAATTCCACGCGCCAATCCTGGCGCACTTTCGTGCAGCGCCGCACCAGTACGACGCCAATCTGCCCAGTGCTCTTAACGTGCGTACCGCCGCACGGCTGCAAATCCGCGCCTTCGATTTCGATGGCGCGGAGGATGCCTTCGCGGTCGATTTCCTTGCGAACGCCTTGCTGCGCCAGTTGGTCCGCGGTTCCGTAACGGACATTGACCGGGCGATCCTCAAAGACAACTCTATTTGCGGCGCGCTCGGCTCCTTCAAGAATTTCATCAGTCGGTTCCGGACCTCGCAAATCAATCGTGCACATTTCCGCCCCCAAATGGAACGAAACTGTCGGCAAGCCGAACCTTTCCTGAAACATAGCGGACAGCAGATGCTGGCCGGTGTGTTGTTGCATGTGATCGAAGCGCCGCGGCCAATGGATGCAGCCGTTTACGTCCGGACTCGATGGCTTGCGATCGACTACGTGCAGAATCTCGTCGCCTTCATCGCGCACGTCGATAACATTTGCATCGCCGATTTTACCCAAATCGTTCGGCTGTCCACCCGACGTAGGGTAGAACGCCGTGCGATCCAGCAGCAGCCCCCAGACCGTTCCTGTGATCCCCGCGCTCACATCCGGCGGCAGCACTTCGCAGTGCATCACCCAGGCCGTGAATTCTTTTTCAAACGCGTCGTCGTAATAGAGTCGGCGCGTGGTCACGCTTCTTCTCCACCGGCGGACTGCAGCGCGCGCTGCCACGCTTCCGCGTACTTGTAACCGGTGCCGGTATTAAAGAGCACCACGGTTTCCTCCGGCTTGATCCAACCGGATGCCGCAAGCTTCCTTGCCGCAATCACGGTGGCGGCGCCTTCAGGAGCAGCAAAGATTCCTTCGAGCGACGCCAATTCCCTTCCCGCCTGTAGCATCTCATCATCCGTAACCGCAAGGGCAATGCCCTTCGTTTGACAAAGCATACGCAACATCAATTGATCGCCCAGTGGTCCGGGAACGCGCAGGCCCGATGCGACCGTCGCGGCGTTGGCGAAGAACTGCGCCGAACTCTGGTGCGCCTCCCATGCCTTCACAATGGGAGCGCAACCCTCTGCCTGAACGGCAACCATCCTCGGCCGCTCCGCTTCGATCCAGCCCATTTCCTGCATTTCGTCGAACGCTTTGCACATGCCGATCAACCCAACGCCTCCTCCCGTGGGATAGAGAATCACATCGGGCAACTTTCCTCCGAATTGCTCCCACAATTCGTACCCCATGGTCTTCTTGCCTTCGATGCGGTAAGGCTCCTTGAGGGTAGACACGTCGTACCAACCTTCGCGATCCTTGTGTTCGGCAACATATTTGCCGCAATCGGAGATCAACCCGTTCAGCTTCACCACTTTCGCGCCGAACGCTTGGCATTCCATCACGTTGGCCGAGGGCGTATCCGCGGGCATTACGATCACCGCAGGGAGCCCGGCCGCCGCAGCGTAAGCCGCCAGCGCCCCGCCCGCATTGCCCGCAGTGGGAGCCGCCAGCGCCTTTTCTCCAAGCTGTTTCGCGCGCGATACAGCCGTCGTCATCCCGCGCGCTTTGAACGAGCCCGTAGGATTGAGTCCCTCATCTTTGATGAAAATCCGCTCCATTCTCCTTTGTCCGAAACGCATCGATGCGCCGAGCCGCAGCGCGTGCACCAACGCCGTCATCCCTTCGCCAAGCGAAACCGGCGGATCGTTCGGCAGCACCTCAGCGTAGCGCCACAGCGTGCGCGGCCGCGTCTTCAGATTCTCGAGCGTCAGCGTAGCCTTCGCTCCCATCAAGTCGTAGCGTGCTAGGAGCGGCTTGCCGCACGTGCAAAGGTGCTGCTCGGTCGCCGGATCATATTTCTTCCCACACGCCGAACATTCCAGTTCAATAACATTCAGCGGTTTCGTCATCACCGTGAAAGTCTAGCACACGCCTTTTTGTCAACACATTTTCGTGGGACCGTCATTCCTGGCTGTCCTCTTTTCTCCTCGTTGAAAACAAGATATGTCGCCAACACGATCAACATCTTCCATCCTTTTGGTCCGGCAGACGTCCCCTCGGCTATACTCTCCCCTCCGGAGGGATCCCCTTGCCCGAAGTAGCAAAAAGTATCCTGCTGATCCTCAGCGCCCTATTTCCCATCGTGAATCCTCTCGGCGGCAGTCCCGTCTTTCTCGCTTTGACGCGCGGCTATCCTCGTCGCATGCGCCGCGTTTTGGCACGCCAAGTCGCTCTCAACAGTTTCATCCTGTTGATCGCCTCGTTCCTCATCGGCACCCACATTTTGCATTTCTTTGGAATCTCCATCCCCGTTGTGCAGGTCGGCGGCGGTCTGATAGTCATTTCCAATGGCTGGACCATGCTGAAAAGCAAAGAGCAAGTCGATCGCGGCGCGGAGGTCCAGAAAAAAGTGAATCTCGACGATGTTTTCCGCAGCGCCTTTTACCCGCTCACCCTTCCCCTCACGGTTGGACCGGGTTCCATTTCCATGGCCATCACCCTCGGCGCCAACGAGCCTCATCATCTTGGCCCCAACTTTCTCGCGATTCTCGCCGCCGTGATTGGTTCCGCGCTAGTCGCGGTGAGCATTTACATTTGCTACGCTTTCGCCGATCGTCTCGCCGCGATCATCGGCGAAAGCGGCATGGGCATCATCCTTCGGCTCTCTTCCTTCCTTCTTGTTTGCATCGGCGTCCAGATCTTTTGGAACGGCGCAAGTGCCTTGCTTCGTTCCTTGCCTGCAGCCGGACGGTGAGACTGCTCCGTCGGGCTTGGTGTATCATGGAAATTCACCAACGAGATGAGACCCGAAGCACTGAATTTCATCCTGTGCCCCAATTGCGCGGGCGAATTAACCTTGAGCAGCGACTCACCGCGCGCCGACGACGGTCACATCATGAGCGGCTGCGTCGCTTGCCGCGCTTGCGCTTCACAATTTGCGATTCGCAACGGCGTTCCGATTCTGCTTCCTGCAAATCTTGCCAGCGTCAAACTCAAGACGGCTTCGCGTTTTGCCGAGGAGTGGACGCGCTGGAGCGATCTTCGCGACTACTACGAACAGGAATTTTTCGACTGGGTCGCCCCGGTGACGGCCGGGGATTTCGTGGACCAGGTTATCTTTGAGGGGGGCTGTGGGAAAGGACGTCACACCGCCATCGTTGCCTCGCACAAATCAAAAGCGATTGTCTCTTTGGATTTGGGCGAAAGCGCCTTCGTAGCATTTGCGCACACGCGCCGATTTCTAAATGCGCACGTAGTCATTGGCGATTTGCTGAACCCGCCGGTGCGCGCAGTATTCGATTTGGCTTTTTCGGTCGGTGTTTTGCATCACTTGCCGGATCCTGCGGCCGGTTTTGCGAGTCTAGCTTCCAGAGTGCGGGAAGGCGGGCGCGTCGCCTTCTGGGTTTACGGCCATGAAGGAAACGAGTGGATTACGCGATACGTTGATCCGGTGCGCAAAACGATCACTTCGAAATTGCCGGCGCCATTTCTGCGGATCGCCGCAATTCCGCCTGCTGCCGCGCTCTGGGCCGTCATAAAACTTTTCTATCGCCCGCGCGCCAACGGAAAAGGGCCATCGAAGCTTCCGTACGGGGATTATTTTGCCGCTCTGTATCACTATCCGTTCGACGAAATACATGCCAACGTTTTCGATCAACTGGTCACGCCGGTGGCTTACTACTTGCGTGAAGACGAAGTCCGGCCCTGGCTGGCATCGGGATTCCGCGATGCCTTGCTGCGCTCGCATCGCGGATACAGTTGGACGGGACTTGCAACCGTCTGCCGAAGCAAAGCAGCTGTTGCCGACTAGCATGCAAAAAATAAAATTCTAGGGACATCAGCATTGCGCCTCCGCGAGGGCAACAGCTACAATCGGAGTTCGGATCTTTTTGCATACTTCCATTTCGCTCGACTGGATCGCGCGCAATCCGCCAGATTTTGCCGGTTCGTGCGCCGCAACATTTTCCAGCCGTGCATTGCAGAACGTGGCAGTGAGCGGCGGAAAGCAATTCTCCCGAAGCTCATCATGATGACTGAAGAGCGCTCTAGCGAACGAACGGCGCTCCGCGAGGTACAACGAGTTGTGCGGAATTGTTGGATTCACTACTAAAAATTGGAGTGCGCCGCCGGAGCGAATACGCCAGGCAACCGCGACGCTGATTCACCGGGGGCCGGATCAGCAAGGCGTCTTTCAATCCAGTCTTTTCTCGGCGGGCGCGGCGCGCCTGAAAATTATCGACTTGGATGCGGGAAACCAGCCGATTTTTTCCGACGATGGCGATTTCGGAATTGTATTTAACGGCGAAATCTACAACTACGTGGAAATACGAAACGAGCTGGAAATACTCGGACATCGCTTCGAGTCACATTGCGACACGGAAACTGTTCTTCGCGCCTTCATGCAGTGGGACAAGGAATGCTTTTCGAAATTGCGGGGAATGTTTGCGGTCGCACTATGGAAAAAATCCACGAGACGCCTGGTTCTGGCGCGCGACCGCATGGGAATCAAACCGCTTTACATCATGCGGCAAGGGGAAGACCTGTTTTTTGGCTCCGAGCTAAAAGCCATTTTTGTCCATCCGGAAATCGAACGGCGGCTCAGCCTGCATGGCCTCGATTGTTACCTCTCACTGAACTATGTCCCGTGTCCGTGGACTCTCGTGGAAGGAATCGAAAAACTTCCGCCTGGATACTGGCTAGAGTGGACCGACGGAGAAATAACTTCGGACGCTTATTGGAAGCTCCCTTTCACGGACGCATCCAATTACACGATGGAGTCGGCAAAAGAAGAACTCGACAGCCTGCTGCAGCAATCCGTGCGCGAGCACATGATTTCGGATGTTCCGCTGGGGATTTGGCTCAGCGGGGGGATGGATTCGACGACCATTCTGCACTACGCGTCGAAAGCCACGACTGCCCAACTGAAAACATTTTCGATTTCATTTCGCGGAAGAAGTTTTGACGAGACAACGTTCATCGACCGCGCCGTGCGACGGTACGGCACGGACCATCAGGAACTGGATTTAACTCCCGCACAAGATCTATGCGGCGCCATCGAAGAATTTGGCTATTATTCAGACGAGCCAAGCGCGGATGCGGGTTCGTTGCCGGTCTGGTTTCTCTCGAAATTGTGCAAATCCAAGACCACGGTCGCGCTGAGCGGTGAGGGCGCAGACGAACTTTTTGGCGGGTACATCACCTGCCGCGCTGACATGCTTGCAAAGTGGGCCAGGCGAGTCCCGCGAGCGCTCCTGCATGCGGCGCTGGCCGGAGTGCGTCACTGGCCGGTTTCGGATGAGAAAATCAGCTTTGAATACAAATTGAAGAGATTCCTCGCGGGCAGCCTGCTTGAGCCAAAACAGGCTCACGTATATTGGAACGGGGCTTTCTCCGACGACGAAAAGCACTCGCTGCTTCGAGAGCCTCTTCCCTCCGCGTTTCACAGTCTTCTGGATGAAGTCGACGAGTTGCCAAAGACTCGGGATGCTCTGGCGAAGTTTCTGTGGTTCGATCAGAAGTATTATCTGGCCGACGACATCCTGGTGAAGAGCGACCGCATGAGCATGGCTCATTCCGTCGAGGTTCGTCCGCCGTTCCTCGATCACCGCATCGTGGAGTTCGCGGCCAAGCTGCCCGCGCACCTGAAGATGCGTGGCTCACAACAAAAGCTTGTTTTGAGTGAAATGCGTAAAGACAAGCTGCCAGCCTCCATTCAGGCCGGGAAGAAAACCGGGTTTGACATTCCCGCTCACGAATGGCTTCGCGGGCCGCTGCGCTCGATGCTGGTCGATTCTTTGCGAGAAGGGATGGCGGACTATGGCCAGCTTTTCCGGGAGGGCGCCGTCGAAAACTTCTTGGCCCAGCACCTGGAAAGAAAAGCCAATGTCGGATATCACCTTTGGGGCTTGATGATCCTCTTTCAATGGATGAAAAGATGGCGAATACAAGCGACGTCAAGCTCGAAGACGCAAGCGTTCTTACAAGTAAGAGCTGGCTCACTTACCTGATCGTCGCTCTGGTCGCCGGAGCGATCTACCTGGGTTGCAGCGTTTCGCCGCCGTCGCTGATGGACGACGTCGACGGGGCCGTGGCACAAATCGCAAGAAACATGGTCACGTCCGGCGATTGGGTGACGCCGCGCGCCGATGGCATCGCCTTCCTCGAAAAACCCGCCATGTTTTACTGGCCGATAGCCGTCTCGTTCAAGATTTTTGGCATTCATGACTGGGCGGCGCGCATCCCCTTCGCACTTTCCGCCATTGGACTGGCGTGCCTGACATGCGCGTTTGGCACCTGGGCGTTCGGCCGGAGAGCAGGCTTGGGCGCGGGATTGTGCATGGCCACGTGTGTAGGACTTTTTTTATTTACGCGGATCGTTATTCCCGATGTGACGCTTACCTTCACGATCGCGCTGGCGATGTGGGCATTTCTGCGCGCGCTCGATGAAGAAGAGCCGCACCCGCGGTTCTGGGCCTTCGTTCTCGCCGCCAGCCTGGGAGTTGGGGTTCTGCTGAAGAGTTTGATTGGCGCCGTTTTTCCGATCGCCATCGGATTGCTCTATCTTTTTCTGACCAAGCAGTTGTTTGTCGCGCGAACCTGGAAGCGGTTGCGGCCTATCAGCGGTTTTTTCATTGCTCTTCTAGTCGCAGCGCCATGGCATGTTCTAGCGGCGCGCCGTAATCCACCTTATTTCTATTTTGGGTTTCACGGCGGTCCGGGGGAATACCACGGATTCCTCTGGTTTTACTTCATCAACGAGCAGGTTCTTCGCTTTCTCAATTTGCGTTATCCACGCGATTACAATACCGTTCCCCGGGTTTGGTTCTGGCTGTTCCACTTTCTGTGGCTCTTTCCATGGAGCGTCTACTTTCCCGCCATCGCCAAACTTTCGTTTCAACCTATCGACCGTGTGGGCCGCGCGCGGCTGCTGGCGATTTGCTGGATCGGATTCATCCTGGCGTTTTTCACACTCTCCACGACGCAGGAATATTATTCGATGCCTTGCTACCCGGCGATGGCCTTGTTGCTCGGCTCCGCGATGGCGGAGGACGGTAATTGGATCCGGCGCGGAACTCACGTTCTTTCCGCGATCACCGGCTGCGCGGCGCTTGCCTGCATCACGATTTTCTTTCTGGTGCGAAATCTTCCCGCGCCGGGCGACATCTCCTCCGCACTCGGCCATCATCCGAGCGTTTACACGCTCTCCCTAGGCCACATGATGGACCTTACGTTCGATTCCTTCGCCTATCTGCGCTTACCACTGGCAGTCGCGGCAATCGCGTTGGCCGGAGGCGCACTTGCGACTTCGCGATGGATTGGTTTGCGTTCTTTCCTGGCGGCAGCGCTGATGATGGTTCTTTTTTATCATGCGGCGCGTCTCGCCCTGGTAGTATTCAACCCATTTCTATCGTCGCGGCCACTGGTGGAAGCGCTTCTCAAGGCTCCCGACGGGAAACTGATCGTAAACCATAATTACTGGACTTTCTCTTCAGTCACATTTTATTCGAACCGCGACGCCCTCAATCTGAACGGGCGCTATTTCAATCTTGAATATGGATCGTATGCTCCCGGCGCTCCGGACGTTTTCATCGACGATGCGCGATTCAAAAGTCTCTGGTACGAGCCGCACCGCTATTATCTTGTCGCTTACCAATCCGAGCTTAAGCATTTCGAAGAATTGATAGGCCAAGATCGTCTGCATATCGTCACTGCGAGCGGCGGCAAAGTCCTACTGACCAACCATGCGCTGGGACACACCAGTCCGGCAGAGGGGATACCGCATTTGTCAGCGGCGTTCAAAAACCAGCTTGCAAAGCCCTTGGTGTACAGGTAAAAAAAGGAAGTCCAGTCCACAGCAGTTTTTTAGCGTACCCCTGCTTGCCCGGCTGTGCATCTAACGAGCGTGGGTCGGGGTTCGGATTGCCGTAGAAAGAAACTCGGCTACAGGCTTGCCCTGAGGAGGGTACATGAAGATTGCTGTGCTCGGTGGGGACGGCTATTGCGGTTGGGCCACAGCTCTCTATTTGTCGCAGAGGGGCCATTCGGTCGCCATCTTTGATAACTTTTTGAGGCGGCTCTGGGACCATGAACTTGGCGCGCAAACGCTGACTCCGATTCGTCCGCTGACGGACCGCGTCCGGGTCTGGCAAAACGTTACGGGTAAGACCATCGAGCTGTTCGTCGGCGACGTTGCCGATTACGATTTTCTGGGTTCGGCGTTCAAATCCTTCGAACCGGATGCGGTAGTTCATTTCGCGGAGCAACGCTCCGCTCCCTACTCGATGATCGACCGCAAGCACGCTGTTTTCACTCAGGTCAATAACGTTGTAGGGACTCTGAACGTCCTGTTTGCCATCCGTGAGTTTTCGCCGAATTGTCATCTCATCAAGCTGGGGACGATGGGCGAATATGGCACGCCCAACATCGACATCGAAGAAGGCTACATCGCCATCGAACATAACGGCCGCAAGGATGTGGTTCCCTTCCCGAAGCAACCCGGGTCCTTTTATCACCTCTCGAAAGTACACGACAGCCACAACATCATGTTTGCCTGCAAGATTTGGGGCATTCGCGCGACGGACCTCAATCAAGGCGTGGTTTACGGAACGATGACGGACGAAGCCGCGCTCGACGAAGCGCTGATCAATCGCTTCGACTATGACGACGTGTTCGGCACGGTCCTAAACCGTTTCTGCGTGCAGGCGGCCATCGGCCAACCGCTCACCGTATACGGCAAGGGAGGGCAGACACGCGGCTTCCTCGACATACGGGACACCGTTCGATGTATCGAGATTGCCTGTCATAACCCGGCCGCCAAAGGCGAGTGCAGGGTTTACAACCAGTTCACCGAACAATTCTCCGTTCTCGACTTGGCCCGGATAGTGGAATCGGCCGCAAACAAACTTGGCATGGCGGTGGAGATCGATCACATTCCCGATCCTCGCGTTGAGGCAGAGCAGCACTATTACAATGCAAAACATTCGAAACTCATCGACCTCGGATTGCAGCCCCATCATTTATCGGATTCGCTGCTCGACTCGCTGATGAACATCGCGATAAAGTATCGCGACCGCGTGGACGCTTCACTGATGCTGCCGCAAGTCAACTGGCGCGAACCGAAGAACGATCGCCGCTTGCAAATGGGTTTGCCTGGAAAACTCTCAACGTCGGAACCGCGCGCGGATCTTGCGACTTCCGCGGTCGCAAAGTCCAAGAAGGCGTAGGACCCTTCTTAGGACCCTTCGCGCACAGGGTTTGATTGAGAGGGACCCTGCGCAGGACTCGGAGTGGCAGGCACAAGCATGCCCTCTTGAATCCTGTAGTCGACGTTGCGCCACCGTATGCTGCTGCGTCCGAACGTCAAGAGCCAGATCACGAAGGCTGTCGCATCCCAAACCACGATGAGCGGCATCGACTTCCAGAGCCCCTTCTGCCGTAATCCCCAAACGCCAATCAGCCAGGTCATCGCCACGCGGAACGCCAGATAGGCGCCGAGGTACGCGACGCCAACTGCCGGTGGATGAATCAGCGCAACCGCCAGACTCCATGGAAATCCTTGCGTGAAAGCGAGGCCCACATGTCCCCAGGGACGCATGTGCCGCATGACGGTCATCCAACGGAGGCGCTTACTGAAAAGCGCGCGTGGCGAATCGTAATCCGGGACGGTCTTGACGGCGTAAGGAAGCAGCTCGACTTCAAAGCCCTGCTCCGCAATCAACCGGCCAACGAGAAGATCATCGGCGGGACGATTCTCGATGGCTTCGTAGCCGCCGAATCCGGCGAGATGGGAACGAGTCGTGACGATTGTCTGTCCGAGAGCGAATTTGATTCCATCGAGCTGGCGGGCCACCAGAATCCCAGGATACAAGTCGGATATCATGCCGATAGACTGAAGATGCTGCGTGAATGTTTTGTCCCGAGTGGAGACATACAGGCACGTCGCTCCGCCCACTTTTGCGTTGCGGAGCGGAGCTACCACGGTTCGCAAATAATCCGGCTCGACCCGAACGTCGCTGTCGTTGATAACCAGCACTTCGTTGCGAGCTTCGTTCACCATGCGCACCAGTTTGGCAACTTTGTCGTTGATGGCGTTGCGTCCCGAACCATAGAGGATGCGAATCTGACGTTGGGGAAAATCGCGCATTAACGTCTGGAGAACGGGAACGGAGGGGTCGTGTTCGTCGCCGACGCAAAAGATCAGCTCGTAATCCGGGTAATCCTGGCGGCAATAGCTGGCAAAATTCTCGTAGGCCTCCGGATCGAGGCCGCGGACAGGCTTCAAGTTGCTCACCGGCGGAGTAAAGTCCAGGTTTCTCGACGTTCCATTCTTCGAACGACGAAAGAAAAGCCACGAGCTATACAGGACGAGCAAGTAGTAGATGAAGGGCGCGGCGGCTAAAATGAGGAACATGTAATTGACGGCTTTCGAAATCATTGCACCTCGCGAACTAGGATTGTGCCACGCAGCTCCTTAGATGGTTAGGCGTCAATATCGACTGGTTCTATGCAAAAAGCATAGCAAAATATCGAATATTTCGCTGCCTGCAGCTTTGGTGCCAGCGAGACATCCTGTAAGATAATTTCCGAGCGATTAGTGGACTATTCTGATGTGGGATTCTTTTACAAACGGATGTGGCTTGAACGACCAGTCGAAAACCAGCGCGTATGGATTGGTCAGCGAGCCGCGCAATCGACGCCTAACACCGTAGCCGAAGCAAGGAGCGCATGAAGGACTCCCCAGGCCTGCATCTGAAAACTTACATTTTTATCTTGTTCATGGTCTTGTTCGCTCCTCTGGGCAACGTTTTGCTCAGCAAGGGCATGAAGGGAATCGGTTCCGCCAAAAACTGGACGCCGGGCGAGATTTTTCACATTTTCGTCAGCATCGTCGAATCGGGCTATATTTGGCTGGGGATCGCGTGTTTGCTCACCTTTTTTGCGGCTTACATGCTGGTTCTCACTTGGGCGGACTACAGCTACGTCCAGCCGGCTTCTTCGTTTTCTTACGCCGTGGTCGCCTTGCTGGGCTACTTTCTTCTCGGAGAAGCCGTTCCCCCGCTGCGCTGGATGGGCATATTTGTGATCTGCGTGGGCGTCTTTATTGTGGGGCATACGCATCCGCGAACGACGGAGAAGGCGTAAACGTGCTCGAGTTGGTTTTCCTTTTTGTGATTGTTGTGGCAGGAACGGGCGGTGAACTTTGCGTTTCGCGCGCGATGAAAGCAATCGGCGAGGTTCAGGACTTCCGCCCAGCCGCGCTGGTTCGTTTTGTCTTTCGTGCAATGCGCGTGGGCTGGATGTGGATCGGCATTTCGATGATGACCCTGGCCTTCTTTTCGCTTCTGGCGATGCTCTCGATCGAGAACGTGAGTTTCGTTGTACCGGTGACGGCCCTAAGCTACGCGGCCGGCACCGTCGGCGCCATGTTGTTCTTGCACGAACGCATCAGCAAGCAACGCTGGTTAGGGGTCTTTATCGTTTGCGTCGGGGTAACGCTGGTCTGGCTCAGCAGACGTTGAGCATGCTTCCATGGGTTACGGCTTCTCCGGGTCCACCTGGGTGGCCTTCCCGATTTTGATGGTGGAGCCGAACCGTTTATAATTTTGGTATCGAACCGACAAGCGGATATGCACGTCCTGGCCCGACTTGAAGCGCAGGATGTCGTCAGCCCGCGTGTAGGTCGGAAACCAGTAGTGGCCTTCGATATTTTCGCGAAACGTCTCAAAGGTTGGAAAAGCCTGGTCTTCCTTTTTCTTCAGCAAGCCCGTCGCTTTTCCCCTAGTCTTGACAATCTGAAAATCCCTGTCCTCTACCCAGATGCGACCTTGAAGATACCGCAGGCTCTTCTCCAGTTTTTTTGGCGTTATGTCGAAAACATACGTGCCAACCTCATCGACCTGCTCCCGGCCCACATATTTGACATCGTATTTGGGCAATTCGTCCGGCGTTAGAACGAGCGGCCACACTTTCTCGATATCGTCGAAGTCCTGCTGCGACATAGAAATGCGGCTCAAAGTAGGGGCCGGAGCATCGACAACTCTTTCGTAGCGCTTCCCTGCAGGCGTAAATAGAATGTCGCTGGTCAAGCGGTACTCCCCGTCCGGGCGGCCATCCTCATCGATCGTTTGAAATACGAAGATTTGCGTATATGTATAGTTATCGCGCTCCTTGCGAAAGTCCTCTTCGTGTTGCGTAAATTTCTGGATGATTTGTTCGACAGGAATCGCCGGCGGCTCGTTAGTGATGTGCGAAGACGTCTCCTGGCGGGAAGCATTCGTCTTGGCTGAATCCGAAGACACACTCGAAGGAACGACAGTCCCCGGAGGCGGTGGCGGCAACGGCCCTCGTTGCTGGGCAGCCAAAGGCACCGCGAGCAAGGCACATGCGACCATCAAAAGCGCTTTCACTCCCATTTTCATGCGCTTCAACCCTACTATGGCGGCTCCAATCATTCTCTGGGGATCCTCACTCTCATACAGTCTCTACAGTACTAGAAGATTCGATGCATCAAACAAAGGTTTCGTGGTCTGTGCGCTCAGAGGTTCAACGGGGGACCCACTTGGGAGTTTGGGCGAAGAGCCCGTTTACGAAGCCCATTTGATAGACAATGAACAGACCAAAGATCAGGCTTACCAGTCCGGAGGCCAATCCGAGGCCACGATGGAGGCGAGCAAAACGATTTTCGGAAAACGTGAAGGGGACGGCAATCGCCGCCGTGATTAGCATCATTCCCCCGACGGTGCCAATCCCGAATACAAGGAGATATAAGACTGCCCATCCGGGAACGCGAATGGTTGTGAGCACCAACAAGGCAATGGCTGCCGATCCAGCAAGACCATGAACGACGCCCACGACCAAAGGACGCAGGACCTGGTAGAAATCCATACTGCCAAGAGTACGGTCCATCCAACTCACGGGCGTGGCATCCTCAGAATAACCGTGTTTCCCTGTCATGTGGCCCTGCTCATGACTGTGAATGTAGTCTCCGTGTCCGTGAGAGTGGGTGTCCTGTCCCGACCGCAAGGGCGTGAATGATTCTGTAATCCAGCGCGTGATGCCGGAAAGACTCAGAATTCCGAGAAGAATTAACATGAGGCCAACGGACAATTCCATGGTGAGGCCAATTCTTGGCGGAATCACGAGACCAAACAAAATGATGGCAGAGCCCACAATGAAAATCGTGATCGTGTGACCAAGACCCCACAGTAACCCAATCAAAGCCGCATAGCGGACGTTTCGCTGGCGGCTCACAATCGTCGTTACGGCAATAACGTGGTCCGGGTCCGTCGCATGGCGCATCCCAAGAAAAAAGCCGAGCGCGATGATGGACACCAGCGTGATCTGCATCATCAAATTCTACAACAGAGAGTGCGGTTTGATGCGACCAGCATCTCGACCGCACCGCCTCGGACCGTTGATTGGCTTCTTGCTCGACTACTGTAGTTAACTCCGCAATCTTTGGATCCAGTTGGTCCGGTAGTTCCAATAACTTTTTCCGGCGCCGCCTAGCCCAGGAACCACGACCAGCTTCTCTAACTGCGCTCGCCCTTGTTTGCTGAACAGTTTCTTCTTCCGGCGATAGCCCTCGTTCATCGTCACAGTCCTGTAGCCGATTCATGATCGCGCCCGCATTTGCGCCAGACTAATGCCGCTGCCAAAGCAGCAGCCGCAGATCGACGATTCTCCTCCAAATCGACGATCTGTTGGATGCAGCACGCCTTACCCGGTCGGTTTGCAATACGTTGTCTGAATTGACGATTCCTGCGATCTTCTCCCGACTCTCCTCGCGGCGTAGTACTAACCGTCCCGGTTAGTCCGTCAGCTAATTGACGCAGCCCTTCTGCATTAATACCGTGTGAATGCGGTATGAACGGCGACACGGTGAGTGACCCGATTCTGGCATTAAAGGTCACGGCGACTTGCGCCACAGATAAGGACACGGCGCAGGTTCTCTTCTAACGGAGAAAGGATGAGCGTAGCTAGACTGGCGGAGCCTGATACATCGGCAGTCATGCAGCCAGAGCGCTTGTTGCCGGCGGCTTCCCGTCGGTCGTTTTAGATGACCTGAGTCGCGGGCACACATACGGCGTGAGTTGGGATGCATTCATTCCGCCCACCCAGCAGATAGCTCGCCAGTCCCCGGATTATTTTCCCACCCAACGGGCGGTGGCGGGCGCCATTGAAGTTACCGGTTAATTTGCTGTAGGGACAATTCACGAGAGGCGAGAACTCCTTGAGCACTGCAGCAGCTCCAGGCCTAGAGGGCAGGCCCGCTCCCAGTCTTCGGACTTTGCCGCGTCCCCAAGTGCGGGGAAAATTCTTCTTCATTGGGGAAGAAAAGCTTTATGTCCGGGGTGTTACGTATGGCCCGTTTCGCCCCAGCCAAGACGGCGCCGAATATCCTAACCCGGCACGGGTAGCCCAGGACTTCGAAGCCATGGTTGCGGCAGGAATCAACGCCATCCGGACCTACAATGTCCCGCCTCGTTGGTTCTTGGATGCGGCGCAACGCTCCAACCTGCGAGTCATGGTCGGACTGCCTTGGGAACAACACGTCACATTCCTGGATGATTCGCGCACTGTGCGAGCAATTGAAGCGCGGGTCCGCGAGGCTGTAAGGAAGTGTGCTGGTCATCCGGCCGTAATGTGCTATGCGGTGGCCAATGAAATTCCTGCTGGGATTGTGCGCTGGCTTGGGGGCAGGCGAGTCGAGAGATTTATAGAAAAGCTCTATCGGGTGGTAAAGGCTGAAGACCCCGAGGGGCTCGTCACTTATGTAAATTTTCCGACAACCGAATTCCTGGAACTCCCTTTTCTCGATTTTTTCTGTTTCAACGTGTATCTCGAATCGCGAGATGCATTCGAGGCCTACCTTGCACGCCTACAAACGCTTGCTGGGGACCGCCCATTGCTGTTGGCGGAGATCGGTTTAGACAGCCGACGAAACGGTGAAAAGGCGCAAGCTGATTCGCTTGAATGGCAAGTTCGGAGTGCTTTCGTAGGCGGCTGCGCTGGAGCATTTGTCTTTTCCTGGACGGATGAATGGCATCGAGGCGGATACGAAATCGAAGACTGGGATTTTGGGCTGACGCGCCGTGACCGAAGCCCAAAGCTCGCGTTAGACACCATGCGACGTGTCTTTGCCGAGGTTCCCTTTTCCCCCAAGACGAACTGGCCGCGGATCTCCGTGATCATGTGTACGTACAACGGAAACCGCAAATGGCTTCTAGAGTGCTTCCGCCACTTGGAGAAGATCGACTATCCGAACTACGAAGTCATTGTGGTCGATGATGGCTCGACCGATCGATTCACCGATTGTGCGCGAGATTACGGGTTCCGTTTAATTCGAACTCCGAATTCAGGGCTCGGCAACGCTCGCAATACCGGGCTTTTCGCAGCGACTGGCGAAATCGTGGCCTATATCGACGATGACGCCTATCCTGACCCAGATTGGTTGAAGTACCTCGCGGCTGTATTTCTTCACAGTGACTTTGTTGGTGTCGGCGGTCCGAATCTTCCTCCTTGCGGCGATGGCTGGGTCGCAGATTGCGTAGCAAATTCACCGGGCGGGCCCATCCACGTGATGTTGACAGATCGCGAGGCAGAACACATTCCGGGCTGCAATATGGCGTATCGGAAGTCCGCGCTGCTTGAAATTAGTGGCTTCGACGAACGCTTTCGCGTGGCGGGCGACGATGTGGACGTCTGCTGGAGCCTCCAGAAACGCAACTGGAAGTTGGGATTCAGCCCAGCGGCTGTCGTATGGCACCACCGTCGCAATTCGGTTCGAACGTATTTGAATCAACAGAGGGGCTATGGCCGGGCCGAAGCTCTGCTTGAGAAGAAGTGGCCCGAGAAATACAACTCGGCAGGTCATGTGTCCTGGGCAGGACGAGTGTATGGCAACGGTTTCTTTACAGTTCTTCCGCGTGCGGGCCGAATCTACCAAGGAATTTGGGGGACTGCCCCCTTCCAGCGCCTCTACCGGCCCACACCAGGATGGCTGTCATGTCTGATTTTAATGCCTGAGTGGTTTCTCATTGTGGGGCTTCTCGCCTTGCTAACCGGACTTGGTTACAGCTGGAAGCCGCTGTTTCTAGCGGCGCCGCTTTCGCTCTTCGCACTTGGTGCACCCGTCGCTCATGCTGTCGCCAGCGGGATCCGCGCATGTCCCTCCAGACCGATTTGGAACTTCTTGGAGAAGGTTCGTGTGATAGGCGTTACCACGCTTCTCCATTTACTGCAGCCACTTGCTCGTCTCTTGGGAAGAGTACGTTGGGGGCTTACTCCCTGGCGCTGGGTGAAAGCAGAGAGTCCTTCTTTACCGCGAGCGAATTCCATTGTTCTTTGGAGCGAGGTCTGGCACGCAGCACAAGATCGGCTTGAAGAAGTTGAATCTGCTCTGAAGCAACTTGGCGTTGTCGTCCGCAGGGGCGGAGACTTCGATAACTGGGATTTAGAGATTCGCAGCGGACTTCTGGGATCAGCGCGTTTAGGGATGGTTGCTGAAGAGCACGGGCAGGGACGACAACTTGTGCGGTGGAGAGTGTCGCCGAAATGCTCGGAGATCGGCCTTGTAGTGTTATCCACATTGATTGCGATCTCAGTTGGAGCGGGCACCGCCCGCGCATGGACTGCCTGCGCGGCGGTGGCGACGATGGGCCTACTGCTTGGCCTGTCTGTCCTACAGGAGTGTGAAAGCGCCATGGCATTGGCACTCCGCGCAATTCCGGACAGAAAAGTTGAGAAATCATCGGCGCAACTCGTCTCCGGGCACTTTAAGCGTGCCACGCACGCGGTACGCCAATCGATGGGGGGCCGCGTCCCGGTCAACCAGCCCATCGTGGAAGGCAAGGATTGACTGGCTCCTATCAGGGTGAGGTTGAAGACTATACCGGGAAATGCCCCCTGAAGGAGAAACAGAAAGGTTGAGTACCATTGTTTCAACAAGTCAGCTCAGAGCAGATTGTTGAAAGGGCGCGTCCGGCCGTTCAAGCATGGTTGCGGCTTCGGCCCGGCTCTTCCGAGCCGCGCGGAATAGCTCTTCTTAAGAACACGCCGAGATCGACCGTGTGTAGAATCGAAGGCGTGGGCCCGGGAGGCACCGGTATTGTTGCCAAGCGGTGCCGGCGAGCGGACGGTGAGTTCGAAGCGTTCATATACAGTGAAGTTCTGGAGCGGCTTTCGATGGAGTCAGTTCGTTGTTATGGCTTTATCGACGAGGGCTCTGGAGAGCACGGCTGGTTATTTCTCGAAGACTGCGGGTCTACGCAGATTGCAGATAAGCGTGAGAGTTTTCCAATAGCCTTTGCGAACTGGTTGGCGCTCCTGCACGGCTCGGCCTCAAATCTGCCGATACGTGCCCGCTTACCGGAACGCGGTCCAGCATGGTATCTGGAAACTCTGCGGACGGCTCGACTAGGACTTTGCCAAAGCCTACCTGAACGAAATTGGAACAATTTAGATCGGTCGGCCGTCGAAAGGACACTGGTTTGTTTCGAAGTCTTGGAACGAAACTGGCATGTCGTCGAAGAGCGATGTGTAGGCCTTCCGTGGACTCTGGTCCATTGCGATCTTCAACCTAAAAACGTTCTTGTTCGACACACTGCCTCTGGAATTGCGTTCTTGCCTTTGGACTGGGAGGAGGCCGGTTGGGGACCTCCTGCCGCCGACTTGGCGGCGATCGATGCCGTAAGCTACTGGTCTACTGCGCGAAGAACATTGGCAAGCACGGAGTTCCGACGAGTTGAGGAGCAAATACGTTGCGGAGTGCTGTTCAAAATCCTCTCAGCCGTGGGCTGGGAGACGATACGGCTCGCGGCAGGGTCGGAAGGTAAGGCGATGAGACGCCTCCGCATCTATGCCCCGCAGCTGACTGCCTCCACACAGGCTCTCGGTTTGGAGGTCTAGCCGAATGCAGGATTTCATCTCGGGACTCCCAAAGACTGATGCATTAGAGAGGGGACTCGCGTCAGCCCTGCAGTGTGAAGATCTGTGCGCACGCTCCCTGGCCCTTTTGGCCCGTGAACCCACACCCTACGCGACGACATTTCCGTGCGAGATCGTCACTTGCCGAATTGGCCTCGGGAAGCCTCGCCGACTCTTCTGCAAGTATACGGCAGGGGTCGACTATACAGGCCACGGGCATCGAGGTGGCGTGGGGCATGAGATCGCAACGTACCGGCACATCCTGGCGCAGTCAAACAAGTTCCATCCAAAGTTCTACGGTGGTTACGCAGATTCGGAAACGGGTCAATATTGGCTCTTTCTGGAGTATCTGGATGGCGGTCTGCGGGTCGGAAAGCTGAATGATCCTGTGGCAATGGGCAAAACTGCCCGATGGATTGCGCGGTTCCATGTAACCAGTCAGCGCCTGCTAGGCAACGAGCACGTCCGCTTCCTGAAGAGATACGACAAGGAATACTACCTCGGATGGGTTAGTCGCACGGTCAATTTCGCGGGCCCGAACTACAGGAAATTATCGTGGCTTCGCCATCTCCATGCCTGCGCTGAGGACTTTCTGTCTCCGTTATTGGACTCACCGCCGAGTACTACCAACACAACATCTTGTATCACCAGGGGCGGGTATGTCCGATTGACTGGGAATCGGCTGCCGTTGGCGAGGGGTTGATTGATCTGGCCTGCCTAACGGATGGATGGGAACGCAAGATCGCTGAAGTATGCACGACAACCTACGTCCGGACTCGCTGGCCCGAAGGAGCGCCCGCCGGATTCGAGAAAGTCCTCAAGGCTGCCCGATTGTATATGACTGTCCGATGGTTGGGCGACGATCCCGACTTTACTCGAAGCACTGGCGCCCGTGGGCATTGGATGCGGCTGCGTAACCTGCTGACAGAATTGGAGCAAAAATGAGGAAGGAGCGAAGTGGTACCTCGGCGTTCAAAGCCGCATGCGTCACGGGATTATTTATCTTATCGGTGAGTTCGGCTACTGCTAGTGAGCGAAGCTCTCCGGGCCGCTCTGAGCAAGTGTCTACGACTCCCACTGAGGTCCTTAGCATTTCCGGCGTTGTGCTTGATCCGAGCAATGCGGCTATCGCGGGAGTGAAGGTGGCTCTCCACGGAGGAAGCCTCGAGAACGAACAGTCCACGACAACCGATCTGACGGGGCACTTCCAGTTTACGGCTGTACCGCCTGGCAGCTATGAGGTTGAATTCCAGCGGGAGGGTTTCAAGATATTGAGAAGCCGTGTGAAAGTCGGGCCACACTCTTCCGCCCCGCTGCACATCGTGTTGCCACTCGCCGAACTGCACGAGGAGGTCACCGCGACGAATTCGCAGGGCCAACTGAGTCGTGACGCTGGCGAAAATGCAGACGTTATCACGCTGGACAGGCAAACACTAGATTCATTACCGACAATAGACAACGATGTCGTCCGGGCCGTCACCGAGATGCTGGGGCCGGGGGGCTCGGGCGGAGCGCTCCTAATCGTCGACGGGGTAATGGCTTCTGAGGTCGGAGTGCCGGCTTCAGCCATTCAAGAAGTCAGAATCAATCAAAACCCCTATTCCGCGGAGTACTCAGTCCCCGGAAAGAACCGGATCGAGATCACCACTAAGAATGGATCTTCCGACTTCCACGGCTCTCTGGAAACATCATTCCGCGACTACAGGCTTGACGCGCGAAATGCCTTCGCAGACACCCGTCCTCCTGAACGTCTCTTACTCTTCGATGGCTATTTGAGCGGACCCCTAGGAAAGAGCAAGAAGACCACATTCCAGGTCAGCGCCAGCCAGAAGCAGGATGACCGGCAAGCGATCGTATACGCCCAGGTGCCTTCTGGAACGCTGATCCAAAATTTTGCCAATTCGCAGAGTAGTACCTACTTTTTGGCGGGGATAAATCGACAGATAGGCAAAGGCAACAACCTGGCAATCCGATACAGCTTCTTCGACTGGTCGGACAACGGCAATGGCGTCGGAGGAGTGAATCTCCCGGAAGCAGCCTCGAATGAATCCGCCAGCAGACACTACCTCTATGTCAGCGACAGAGCAGCGATCACTCCGAAGCTGATCAACGAATTTTCTGTTCGAGCGACCACATCGGAAAGCTTAACCGCGAGTGTACTCCAGGGACAGCCCCGTATTGTGGTGCTCGACGCGTTCGTGGGTGGTAGCGGCCAGACTAACTACAATGAGTTACACAACTACCTGCAGCTTAACGAAACGCTATCCTGGTCCCACGGCAAACACTTGATCAAGGCCGGGGCCAATCTCCCGGAGCTCGGCCGGTATAGTCTTAATGACCGCTCGAATTTCGATGGCACATTCCAGTTCTCTTCTCTCCAAGACTACGTCCAAGGCAAACCTTTCTCTTTCGTACAGCAGCAAGGGACTAGTCAGCTGGTGTACTGGCTGAAGGAGGTGGGTCTTTTTGCGCAGGATGAAATGCGCATATGCCCGGGACTATCGATAGCGCTCGGCCTCCGATATGACTGGCAGAACTATGTTTCCAATCCCAGGAACTTTGCTCCCCGAGTCTCTTTTGCCTTAGCTCCCGGCAGATTTAGGAAGATCGTATTTCGCGGCGGGACAGGAATCTTTTACGAGACCACCGGCCAGGCGGCTATCGCTGACATGCTTCGCTTCAATGGTCAGACCCTACGCCAGATCGTGCTTTCCAAGACTGCGAATGGGTCTGGTCCGAGTTATCCAGACCCATTCACGGTCAATGGTGTGGCTCAGACCTTTCCAAACAGCATTGTCCGCTTTGCGCCTGATCTTCGTTTGCCGTACGACCTGCACTACAGCTTTGGTGTGGAAACGCAGCTGCAAAAATCGACGATATTCACGGCCACTTATGCCGGCATCCGCGGCTTCGATTTGTTTCGGTCGCGTGACCTCAACGCCCCACTTCCTCCGCTCTACCTCCAGCTCCAGCGCCCTAATCCTGAGATCGGCACACTCCGGGAGATCGAATCGGAAGGAGACCTGACAAGCAACGCCTTGAAGCTGACGGTGCGCACAAAAATCAGCCGTTTTTTCAACGGAATGGCCCAATACACGCTGAGCCGATCTTATGATGATACGGGCGGCATCGCCGCGTTTCCCGCAAATCAGTACGATCTGACCGGCGAGTGGTCTCGGTCTAACTCCGATTCTCTGCACTTTTTTTACTTCTACGGTACCTTTAACGCCCCCAAGGCTGTCAGCCTCGGTGCGTCGTTGTCGGTCCGTTCCGGGCAACCCTACACGATGACAACGGGAACGGACGATTACGGGACGACGTTTGCCAATGCTCGGCGGGCAGGCGTGCCGCGAAACAGCCTGGAAGGACCAGGGTCCACCACGCTCAACCTTCGACTGGCCAAGGAATTTACCTTAATCGGGGCCAAAAGCGGGAAACACAAGAAAGAGGAGGAAAAGGGACTGCGCGCAACTGCGGCAGTGGATGCGTTTAACGTTCTCAATCACGTTAATTTCGGCACGCCCGTGGGCAACCAGAGCTCGCCCTTTTTTGGACGTTCTATAGGCGCGGGGCCGCCTCGACGCCTGCAAATGCTGGTACGTTTTCAGTTCTAAAGGCACGAGCATGAGAAATAGGAATCAGTAGAATGCACCACCCGGACCTAGCGCTTTTTCGAAGACTTCTGCAGCAGGCGAGACCCTACTGGGTCCACGTCATCGCTATTTTCCTTTTGGGCCTGGTAGCGACTCCGCTGGGCTTGCTTACGCCACTGCCCGTGAAGATTGTAGTCGACAATGTTATCGGTACGCGCCCTCTGCCAGCGTTCCTAAGCCGCATGTTGCTCATATCCGCTACTCGATCACCTACAGGCGTCCTGACTATCGCGGTCGTTTTGCTTCTAGGGGTCACCGCTGTCGATAACCTCTTTGCCCTTGTGAATTCATTCCTCCGCACGTGGACTGCGGAAAAACTGCTTTTAGATTTTCGAGTTCGCCTTTTCTCTCATTTGCAGCGTCTGTCGCTGGGTTATCACGATGCGAAGGGCACGACGGATTCCGTATACCGCATACAATACGACACTGCGTCCATGCAGTATCTAGTCATCGATGGACTAGGACCGTTTGTCACTTCGGCAGTCACGCTGCTGGTTATGTTCTACGTCACGTTTCGTATCGATGCACAGTTAGCGATGGTGGCGATGGTCATTTCACCCGTTCTTTTCATGCTCTCCATGGCGTACCGGCCACGCTTTCGGAAGCGTTCGAAAGAGGTGAAGCAACTGGAAAGCAGCTCAATGGCAGTCTTGCAGGAGGTTCTGTCGGTCGTCCGCGTCGTTAAGGCGTTCGGTAGAGAGAAGCATGAGGAGGACCGCTATGTCCACAAATCCCAAGCAGGGATGTGGGCTCGAATTCAACTGGACTTGCTCGGCGGTTGGTACGGTTTGCTCGTGGGCATGACGACAGCTCTGGGGACCGCCTGCGTTCTTTGGATTGGTGTCAATCACGTCCGGGCGCGTACATTGACTTTGGGAAGTCTTTTGCTCGTAGTCAGCTACCTCGGCCAGCTTTACGCACCTTTAAAAACTATTGGCCGCAAAGCGACCTCGCTGCAAACGCACTGGGTTGGTCTGGAACGTGCCTTCTCCGTTCTGGATGAGCTGCCGGATGTTCCGGAGCGCCCTAACGCCCGCCCCCTGGTCCGGGCATCCGGGTCCATAGCGTTCCAACATGCGTCTTTCGCTTACGAGGAAGACCATCTGGTTCTCCAAGATATTTGCTTCGATGTCCCGCGTGGAGCGCGTGTTGGCATCGCCGGCCGGACGGGAGCCGGAAAGACGACTCTGCTCAGCTTATTAACCCGCTTTTATGACCCCACAAGTGGGCTGATCTTGCTGGACGGCGTGGATCTACGCGACTACCGGTTGGCTGATCTGCGCAGCCAGTTCGCGGTGGTTCTTCAGGAACCTGTCCTCTTTTCGACTAGCATCGCCGAGAACATAGCTTACGCACGGCCAGGAGCAGCCGAGGAAGAGATCGTTCAGGCGGCGAAGATGGCCGATGCGCACGATTTCATTTTGGCATTACCCCACGGTTACCAAACCGTAGTTGGTGAGCGCGGGGTGCGCCTCTCAGGGGGAGAACGGCAACGCATTTCTCTGGCCAGAGCGTTCCTCAAAGATGCCCCCATTCTTCTGCTCGATGAGCCAACTAGTTCGGTCGACACAAAGACCGAAGCGGCCATCCTGAAAGCGACAGAACGCCTCATGCAAGACCGTACTACTTTCATGGTCGCTCACCGCCTTAGCACGCTGGAAAGCTGCGACGTTAGGTTGGAACTGGAGCATGGGCGTCTCGCGCAGATGGAGTGCTATAAGTGATGCCGCTTCATATCGTCGTTCTCGGAAATATCGCGTGCGAGCCGTACCCCGGAATTGCGTGGCAGGCGATGCAGTACGCAGTTGGTTTTCAACGGCTCGGCCACGATGCGTACTACTTCGAAACCTCGTCTTCGTGGCCATATGATCCGATTCAGAACTCGAGAGTCAATACTTCGGAATATGCCGTATCGTATTTGGCGCAAGTCGCCGAAATGTTCGGTTTCAGCGACCGTTGGGCTTACCGGAGAAGCTATGGAGACAAAGCGTGGTTTGGTTTGGACCGAGTGTCAGCGGAAGAATTGCTGGCAGACGCTGACGTTGTTTTTAGCATTACAGGGTCCACGCGTCTGGCGGAAGAAGGTCTGGAAGTGGGGCGGCTCGTCTATGTGTGCACCGACCCCGTCCTCCACGAAGTGCGGTTTGCCCAGGGTGACGAAGACATCCGTACTCTGGTCGAGGAACATGATGATGTCGTGACGTTTGGGCTGAACATTGGCAACTCTGATTGTTCGCTGCCGCCTTTACCCCATCTACGCGCGAAGACCTGTCAGCCTGTCGTGATTGACCTGTGGCAGACTGGTCCACCTACCAAGCCGGAGTTCACGACTGTGGGTAACTGGAGACAAGACGGTCGCGACACCGTATTCGAGGGGAACACGTATTACTGGAGCAAGCATCGCGAGTATCTGAAGTTCATCGATCTGCCGAAACGCACGACAGAGCCGTTGGAGCTAGCTACCGGCTTGGTCCAATTGTCCTGTGAGGACAGCAACGTGCTGAAGTCAAACGGCTGGCATCTGGCGGATTCTCATTCGCTCAATTTGTGTTCCTACAGGGATTACCTGCAGACGTCTCGCGGCGAATTTACCGTGGCTAAGGATGCGAACGTGCGCCTGAAGACTGGATGGTTCAGTGATCGCAGTGCCTGCTACCTCGCGGCCGGCCGGCCAGTTATCACTCAGGACACTGGCTTCAGCACGATCCTCCCAACAGGTGAGGGGCTGTTCGCCTTTAACACGATGGACCAGATCTTGGCTGCTTTCGAAGCGATCGAACGCGATTACGAGAGACACAGCCGCGCTGCCAGAGATATTGCCGAAGAATATTTCAAGGCCGAGACCGTGTTGGCAAGACTGCTGAACGATTTGGAACCGTGAGATATGTCCGCCAAGAGATACCTGATTGTAAATGCCGATGATTTCGGCCATAGCTCCGCTGTGAATCGCGGCGTGATGCATGCGCATGATCACGGCATCGTGACTAGCGCCAGCTTGATGGTACGGTGGCCGGCGGCTGTCGAGGCCGCGGAGTACGCTAGAAACCGTCCTGCCCTTAGCCTAGGATTGCACCTTGACTTCGGTGAATGGGTTTATAAGAACGAAAATTGGGTGCCTGTCTACAATATGGTATCACTCGACGATGTAACGGCGTTGCGTAACGAAGTATCACGCCAGCTTGCCGCCTTCCGAACCCTGACGGGCAGAAACCCCAGCCACATCGATTCTCACCAGCACACACATTTGCGAGAGCCGGGGCGATCTGTTGTGCTCGAAGCTGCTCTACAGTTGAGAGCCCCCGTACGCGATTGCAACCCGGAAATACATTATTGCGGGCGTTTTTACGGCCAATCTACCGAGGGCTCTCCCTATCCAGAGGGAATCACTTCAGATGCGTTAATTGAGATATTTTCGCAACTGCCACCGGGCATCACGGAGCTTGCCTGTCACCCGGGGGAGGAACAGGTTCCGAATACGACGTATGTGGATGAACGCTCAAAAGAATTGAAGACATTGTGCGACGCCAAGGTCCGGTCGGCGGTAATTGGAATGGAAATCGACCTATGTAGTTTCACCGCCCTTCCGGACTCTTCTAAATCCGCGGAGATCGCAAGCACAGCGCCATGAACCTGCAGAACACATCCCGGAAGTTGAGAATAGCTCTGGTTCCACCCCTTTGGGCCAAAGTAGCGCCTGGTACGAGCGGAGGTGTAGAGGGCATCGTCTACGTGCTTGCCGAAGAGCTTGTGAAGCAGGGTCATGAAGTTACGGTGTTTACCTCAAGCGATTCCCCCACGAGCGCGAGAATCAGGGCCGTTTGTAAACGGAACATGATCGAAGCGATGGAAAAAAGCTTGGCCTGGGAATATGAGTATTACGAGACATGTAACATCGCCGAAGCGCTCCAACAAAGCGATTCGTTCGACCTAATCCACTTTCATGTGGGTTGCTACGCGATTCCCCTTGGGGCCTTTTCGCGAACGCCAATCCTGCACACGCTCCATAATCCCATAACCCCCGATGCCATTTGGCTATTGAACCGGTACGCAAACGCTGCAGTCACGGCTGTCAGCCAACAACAGATTGCTGAAATTCCAGAAAACCGGCGACAAAAGATTCGTGTGATCTATAACGGTTGTGATTTTGAATCCTATGATTTCTCCGCGTCGCCCGGCAAGTATCTGGCCTTCTTGGGGCGCATAAGCAAGGAGAAGTCACCACTGGACGCCATTGAAATCGCGAAGAGAGCTGGCCTGCCTATTGTTGTAGCGGGCCAGCCGCTGGATCAGGAGGAACAAGCCTACTTCAAGGAGAAAATCGAGCCGCTGATCGACGGCGAGAATGTCATCTACATCGGGCAGGCGGATCATCAGCAAAAGGTGACTTTATTGAAAGATGCGGGTGCTTTTTTGTTCCCCATCCAATGGGATGAGCCTTTCGGCGTTGTGATGATCGAAGCTATGGCTTGCGGCACACCAGTAATTGCCTTCCAGAGAGGTTCTGTCAAAGAAGTGGTCGACTTCGGCAAAACGGGTTTTTACGCTGACTCCATAGGGGCGCTGATCCCCCTAGTTCCACGAGCTTTGGCTCTTGACCGGGGTACAGTTCGGGATCATGCCCGGCAGCGGTTCGGGCAAGTCAAAATGGTGGACGGATACCTTAAGTCGTATGAGTCTGTGCTCAACAGGGGCGAGGACAAGCAACTCTCATTCACTCGCGCGGGGCGGACATGAGCAACGCCCTAGTCAGCATCATCGTCAACAACTATAACTACGAGCGCTTCCTGACAGAAGCCATTGACAGCGCTCTCAACCAGACCTACTACAATACGGAAGTCATTGTGGTGGACGATGGTTCCACAGACGGCTCGCTCGAAATCATTGCGAGTTACGGCCATCAGATCATTCCGCTACTGAAAGGAAACGGGGGACAAAACTCGGCGTTGAATGCAGGCTTCTCATTAAGCCGCGGAGATGTGGTCTTGTTCCTGGACTCGGATGATGTACTGTGCCCAACAGCGGTGACAGCGGCCATAGACGCCTTTTCTGACCCAGATGTTGTCAAAGTGCATTGGCCATGGCTGGAATGGGACGAGTCCTCGCGGGCAACCGGCAAGGTTTGGTGGAAATCTCTACCCGATGGGGACATGAGTGATTTGGTTCTGCGCGATGGTCCGGAGGGGGTGGCGGGTTACCTGCCGTCCGGCAACGCATACCCCCGTAAGTTCTTGCAAAGCGTTTTCCCTCTGCCTGACGTGCGGCGCAGTGCGGGCTGCGGTTCGTCCAAAGGTGAAACACGTTGGGCGGCAAGGCCAGGCCCAGATTTGTATCTTGCCACTTTGGCGGCGCTTCATGGGCGAATGAAGCAGGTCGAGGAACCACAGGCTTGCTATCGGATGCATGGACACAATGGCTACCAATCGCTGAAATTTGAAGAGAGGCTCAGGTTCGATTTGGCGCTTTTCGATTATACATCGAAAGCTGCCGCCGAACACTGCCACAATCTCGGGATCCCGGTAAATCGAGATCGATGGAAAGCCAACTCCTGGGCCCATCGAGTCCAGCGAGCAGCGCGGGACATCGTGTCGCTTGTACCATTCGGGGGATCGTTCATCCTCGTTGATCAGGATGAGTGGAAGACAGATCCATCAATGTCGGGCCGTAAGCGTATACCGTTCCTGGAACGCAACGGCCAATATTGGGGTAATCCTCGTGACGATGAGAATGCCATTGAGGAATTGGAACGGCTGCGGGAAGCGGGCGCACAATTCATCGTATTCGCTTGGTCTACTTTTTGGTGGTTTGACTACTATGTTGGGCTGCGCCAATACCTGCGCACACGGTTTCCCTGCGTTATTGAAAACGACTCCATAGTGATGTTCGATCTGAGGAAGGAGGGCGTGCCCGCATGAATGTTCTGGTGATCGCCCCTCACCCTGACGACGAGTCGATCGGCTGCGGTGGGTCGATCTGCCTGCACGCTGATCGGGGCCACCGGGTGACGACGGTATTTCTTACGTCTGGGGAATATGGGTTGCGTGAACTATCAAAAGAAGCGGCCTGGCGCATCAGAGAGCGCGAAGCGGAGAGGGCCGCAGAGATACTGGGAGTTGCCTCTGTAGAGTTCTTGAGGCGGCCGGACCAGTATCTTGAGGAGGACACCATTGATGCTGCGCGCGCCCTCAAACCCATCCTCCAACGGGAAAACCCGGAGGTCCTCTACTTGACGCACGAGCGGGACTTTCATCCGGATCACCGCGCAACCGTACCAATAGTTCAGGCGGCGGTACACGCTGCCGGTATCGCAGAGCCAACTCTGCTGAGCTATGAGGTGCTGACCCCCCTCACCGAATTTGATCGAGTAGAGGACATCAGTCTGGTTATGCGACGCAAATTGATGGCGGTGAGGGCACATCGTTCGCAGATACGACAGTTCCGCTATGATCTGGCGTTTCGTGCCATGAACAAATATAGGAGCGTCGTAGCACGGGCGGGCCGTTATGCCGAGGTCTTCCGAGTGGCAGGAGAAAGTATGAGTGGCATCTCTTTGCCTTGCAGGGCGGACCCAGGTTGGCACCGTTTCTATACGGCGACCCAGGAGATCACAGAGATCATTCCGACGGAGGCAGCTTTTATTCTGCCGGGCGAAGCGATCTCGGAGGTGTCCGCCCTGGTCGCCCCTCGGCGCTGCATACCGTTCCTCGAAAAAGGCGGGGGATACTGGGGGAAACCCGCGGATGATGCAGCGGCAATTCGAGAACTCGAACGACAGCGAGAATCTGGCGCCAGTTTTATCGTTTTCGTTTCGTCGACCTTCTGGTGGCTTGAATACTACGCAGGGTTGCGCGAGTACCTCTGTGAGCGTTTCCCTTGCGTTCGTGAAAATGAGCAGATCGTAGTGTTTGATCTGAGAAAGGCAGCGAAGGTTTCTATCGGGCTAACGGCATGAAGGTCAGGCTTGCGGAGCATACGGTTCGCATAGGCTGTAAAGGTAATCGAATGAAAGAGAGGGAACCATATGCGAGAGGTTAGGGCTTGCCTCTTGCTCTTCGCCACGGCGTTGGCCTACCGCATGGTGCTGGCCCAACAGCAAACATCCGTTCTCAGGGAGACCGAGGATGGCCGGCAACTTTTCCTAGCCAATTGCGCGGTTTGCCATGGTCCGGATGGTGACTCTGTCTACGGAGTGGATTTGGGTCGCGGCAAATTCAAGACAGCGTCGTCCGACGACGATCTCATTCAAATTCTCAATGCGGGAGTCCCTGGAACTTCGATGCCGGCGTTTTCGAAGGAATTTTCGCGCATCGAAATGCGGGCCATTGTTGCCTACTTGCGGTATATGAAATCCACATCCAGTGCCACGTTCGCCTCCGGTAATGCAATTCAAGGCCAGGTCATTTTCGAAGGCAAGGGTGAATGTCTCAACTGCCACCGAGTCAGGGATAGGGGCTCCCGGGTGGGACCGAACCTCACTGAGATCGGGTCGGTTCGGAGGACAGTTGAACTGCGACGTTCTCTCCTCGACCCTGACGCCGAAATTCTTCCTTCGAACCGGTTCATCCGCATAGTAACCCAGGAAGGGGTCACAATTATTGGAAGGCTTATGAACCAAGACACCTTAACGGTGCAACTTATCGATTCGAAAGAGCGGCTACAGTCCCTCAAGAAGGCAAACCTGAAAGAGTACGGCTTCATCGACAAATCTCTAATGCCTTCCTACAGGGACAAACTCAACAACCAACAGCTTGCAGATGTCGTCAGTTACCTTGCCTCCTTAAAAGGAATCGGCGCCCAATGAGCCAACGAGTGCGTTTAATAGTTCTGGTCACTCTGTTTGGTTGCCTCCCGAATAGCGCCTGGCCGAGACAGATTTCGTTCGAACGTATTCTTGGGGCCGACAAGGAGCCGGAAAACTGGCTTACCTATTCCGGAACCACCTTTAGTCAGCGCTATAACCTGCTTACCCAGATCACCACGGCAAACGTCAAGAACCTCGAGTTGCAGTGGGTCTACCAGGCTAGGTCGTTGGAAAAGTTCGAGGCCACCCCTCTAGTGGTAGACGGAATCATGTACACCGTCCAGGCTCCGAATGACGTGATCGCTTTGGATGCCGCCACGGGTCGGGTTTTTTGGACTTACTCACATCATCCGGAACATGGGCGCCCTTGCTGCGGTCGAGTCAACCGAGGGCTGGCCATACTAGATGATACGCTCTTCATGGGAACGCTCGACGCACATCTCATCGCGATCGATGCCACAGATGGCCACCCTCTATGGGAGACCACGGTGGCCAAGGCAAGGTCCGCATATGTCATTACGCACGCTCCCTTGGTAATTAAGGACAAGGTGCTTGTCGGCGTCGCCGGTGGCGAATTTGGCATTCGGGGCTTTATCGCCGCTTACGATACCCGAACAGGACGGGAGGTTTGGCGGTTCAACACAGTTCCGGGGCCGGGCGAGTCCGGTCACGAAACCTGGGGAGGAAATTCCTGGGAGAGAGGGGGGGCGCCAATCTGGATGACTGGATCCTACGACCCTGATCTCAACTTAACCTATTGGGGCACAGGGAACCCCAGCCCGGACTGGAATTCTGACGCACGGCCCGGAGACAATCTCTACAGCGATTCCGCGATTGCGCTGGACCCGGACACCGGAAAACTGAAGTGGTATTTTCAATTCACGCCTCACGACGATTTCGACTTTGATTCGGTTCAAGTTCCAGTCTTGGCCGACATCGAGTGGAAAGGTCAGAAGCGCAAGGTCATCCTGTGGGCCAACCGGAACGGCTTTTTTTACGTGCTTGATCGCGCTACAGGAAAATTCCTTCTGGGTAAGCCGTTCGTCAAAATCACATGGGCCAGCGGATTCGATGAAAAGGGCAGACCAACGCGAGTGGAGGGCCAGGCTCCAAGCCTGGAGGGGACTCTTGTGTATCCCGGCAATCCTGGTGGGACTAGCTGGTATTCTCCCTCTTACAGTCCGGGCACCGGGCTTTTTTACATTCCCGCATGGGTTGGCTCCTCGTCTGTGTTTGTGAAACTGCCCAGCGAGTATCATGAGGGCCGAGATTATTCTGGGGGAACAACGAGGTCGTCGGTTCCATTTAATTGGTCTCCAGCTCCGAATTTGCGGAAAGAGGAAGAGGGCTACGGCGCAATTCGAGCGCTCGACCCTCAGACCGGTGAAAGGAAATGGGAATTCAAGATGACCGACGTTACCGAGGCAGGCATCCTGACCACGGCTTCGGATTTGCTTTTCAGCGGGGGACGCGAGGGCTACTTCTATGCTCTGGATGCTCGCAGCGGCGCGCTGCTCTGGAAGACATCCCTCGGTGCGGCAGTCATTTCCGGCCCAATGACATACTCGGTGGGTGGCAAGCAGTACGTGGCAGTCAATGCCGGCAATTGCCTATTCACGTTCGCACTGCGGCAGTAGTCCGACATAGAAAGAGGAAATGTCGGATGAAAAATAGAAAGTCTAACGGCTCTCCGTCGAGTGCAGCTAGAGGGTCGCGTCACTGTCAAATAAGGACGGAGCCCAAACTCGTCTGTCGTTCAGGAGCTTTCTCAGTTCGGGATTACTTGCGCGGTAGAAGTATGTCCACGTAGACAGCTTGCGCCGGTAAGGCGCGGCCTTCTCAATAAACTCCCCCTTCTCCAGCCAGCGACCAGTGTGTTCCAACACGTGGACACCTTCGGCCCGGCACCTTCTCAAAGTCCAGGAGAGCAGGGGTTCAAGCATAGACGTGCTATCCTCCAAGGACTGATAGTCGACAAGCATTACTTGTTTAAAGCCCGACCTTCGATTGATTACTTTTTTGAAGATCGCATAAGCGACTATTCGAGGACCATCAACAGCGGTAACGATCCAGAGCCGGTTGTCCAACAATGCATGTTTAAAGTGCCATTCCAGGACTTCGCGCGTGCGGACGGCCAGGAGTAAGTGGCGGTTGTTTCTCTTTTGGTCTTCCCAGAAGCTATCGAAGCGATCGTCGAAGTCTCGGCAAGCTTGCACTTCGACGCCGCTCTCCCGCAATGATTTCTTGAGCAGATGGTCCTTCAGAAATGCAGCGGCCGAAAGCGGATAGCTCAGGGGTTTGGAAAGCCGGGCCCGCATGCTTTTCAAGCGTGTCCAAGCTCCCCCCGACTGTGGAAAGGCAAACGGCCTTGTCAGACGGTAATTCTTCATCGCCACAATGTCTTGGAAGGTCCCCAAGTAATTTGTGATCCAGTAGGCTACTTCGTCCCAGATGCCGACTGGCACGCGAGAGCATTCAAGGGCGGTCACGGCGGCGACGGAATTATGACTAGCCGTATTATTCAAATAAAGATCTACGTTGCGCTGTCGAATCACGTTATCTAGAAGCGACAACGATGCGCTCCGATACGCGAGGTCGGCAACCCAGGAGCGTCCCGAGGCAACCAGGACTTTCCTTCCGTCAAGCTCATATAAGAATGGAATGTTCCCCATCGAGGCGACGATTTTGCCGTCCTCGTCTTCGAGCACCCAGCCTATAGGCCAGTCGGCTTTTAGCTTGCGGTACAGCGGATTGCCCTGCCAGAGATGGACCCACTCCTCGTAAGGCTTGGCCGTGAGCCCGAACCGGGATTCAAGCTCTGCAATCTGCTCATAGTCCTCGAAGCGTGCCTCCCGCAGCTTTGGACCATACCTCGGCTTGCTCTGCACTACGTTTGACGTCGCCGTCAATCTGGCCTCCATGTTAATAAAGTGCCAGACCGCGAGAATGGGACACACCGGGATCAAGAGAGGACTGGCCCGTCGCCGTTAGGTTTTCCCGAGACACCGGCTTATAAGCCAAAAGCTTATGCAACAAGGTAACTACGTCTGTGGAACGCGTGACGACGCAGGCTTGACTGAAGGGCTCCCAGTGAACGCGGTCTTCGGTCCGAAGTCGACGCAAGAGCGGAAGAGGATTTGCCAGCACTTCGTGGCTTGGGCGTGAGCTCGCGTAACACTGCGTATCGCCGTGCCTTCTGCAGTTCCGACTCCCCATTTGAGGCGCCCATCGCGCGCTTAGGTACCACCGTTCATGCCGCACTCAAACGGTATTGATACAGAAAGGATGCGTCAATCAGCTGACGGACTAACCCGGATGGTTAGTACTGCACAGCGAGAAGAGTAGAGGATCGAAGGAATCGCCAATTCAGATAGCGTATTGCAAACCAACTCGGTAGTACCGTCCGGATGGGGAGCGCTCCATCCAACGAACTTGAACGAGCGTGGGGATCCGCGTGGGCATTCGAGGAAACAAAAGTTGGCCTTGAAGAAGCCCAGACGTTTCAGGGGCGCGTGTCGCAATCAGGCAAAATCCGCCATCCGAAATATCTTTCACTTTTCCTTCAAAGGTCCGAGACTTGCGGTGGCCGGGAACCAATGGTAGCTGGCTGCCACGGAACCGCCCGTTCACCAAGAACCGTGGATTCTCACGCTTTTTCCGCGATGCTAATCGCAAAGTAGCCAACTTTCCACATCAACCAACCCAGGAGAATGAACACAGGATGAACAGAGCTTGAGACTAGAAGTGATTTCAAAATCCTTCAGGCCATTAGAATCAACCACTTGGACTGGTCAAAGGAATGTCTTGAAAACAGCCTCTAGAGAAGGCCTTCCCCGTTCATTGCCTTGGATGCCTGCAGAAGTCTCGCAATGATGCCGGTTCTGTTCTCCGCTCCCACTTTGATCATTACGGATCTTAAGAATGCCTTTGCTGTGTTTGGACTGATATCCATCCGGCTGGCTATCTGCTTGGTACTCAGATCCTGGAGCAGAAGTTTAACCGTTTCCGTTTCGCGCTTCGTTAGCCGGAATTTACGCGTAACACTCTCAAGATTGAGCGCCCCTGGTTGATTCCTTTCCAACAGGAGAGCTACTACTGGTCCCCGTCCATCTCCGAGACTCGACTTCACCGAGAATGCTCGCAATTGGTAGCACCTCTTTCCTGAGGCGACCTCATTTAGAAATTTGGAAGGAGGGAAATTGCCTGGAAGTAGCGAACGGATCTTATTTTGCAAGGAATTGTCAGAGCCTTTGATTCTTGACGGAAATCCGGGGTAGGAGAGGATCGCCAAGGCATCTTCGTTCGCATAAATGGGCCGAAGGGTGGCATCCAGAAGAAGAAACCCCACACCCTGCGACTCTTGACGCCCGCGGCTCGAATCGTGACCATTCCCGGAGTTCTTATGAATTGCATGAGGAAAGAGGTCCGAAGAGACACCGCCGAAACGCACAGAAGGATTTCGAAGCTTGTCGGGGAATGGTCCAGATGAATTTGACTTTCTCGTTGCTAACATTTCAGCACCGCCAATCACGATGGCCATGCTCTCCACTGGGACCCGGTGCGAACAATGACACTCCCCCTAGGTGATCTTAAGACTTGTTGCCCAGAGCCAAACTGCGGCTTGAGTTGATATGAGGACAAACAAAAAAGACCACTTCATAGATACTTACCGGCGCCGGATGTTACAATCGGGTGAATACCTTAGTTAGATGAAAAAAAACTAGCATGTAAGCTACAAAGCAAACTTCCGCCGAATAAGGGAAGCCGTTCAACAGCTAAGGTTTCTCGAAGCGGAAAGCGCATTACCCATTTGAGCGAGCGGATTTCTCCTCAACATTATCATCTCCGAGCGGCGACTGAGGGCCATGGGAATCCCTACTCTGGCGTTTTACCTTTTTCATTTCTAGACCACTGTAAGTAAGGGCCTCAATGACCAACCTTACGGGCTTCGTTGACCAGGGCAGCGCGGGAACCTGAGCGGCCACAGGGCGTACCCATGTTGGGCTGGGTAGCACGCGGATGCTGAGGTTCAGCGCTAAACGCTGGCACAGGTCAAATCACTACAAATAGTGATTACTACAACGAATCGAGGCTAACCCTTTTCGTTTGTGGAGGTCTTGGTAGGGGCGGTGGGGATCAAAAACAATACCGATTGGAATTTCAAGGACTTAGAAGAAATGCTGAGGAGCGCTAAGGCATTGAAAAGCAGCGGCCACCCCTTCGGGGTGGTTGTGTGAGTCTGAAACTCTTTCAGAGTCTTTGGAGTGGCTTGGTGCAGGTAGAGTTTGCGGCACAACCTGGCTCGGCAGCTAAGGCCGCATTTTCTCTGGAGCGTCCCTGCCCGATGAAAAGCATGGCTCCGGTATTGGCGATTGTATAGATGGTGGCGGCCTTGTCCTGAAAAGGATAAGAG
>Ga0209472_1000115_pt1 | contig 47120 bp, 43 predicted proteins | sample GraSoiAngelo_130_FD_185887 | JGI IMG/M metagenome (GOLD analysis project Ga0209472, IMG submission 185887) | Grasslands soil microbial communities from the Angelo Coastal Reserve, California, USA - 14_0929_02_20cm (SPAdes) (version 2) | ecosystem: Environmental > Terrestrial > Soil > Grasslands ... | reverse complement strand
CGGGTTCTGCTGGTCCTGGCGATCTGGCTGGTGATCGTGAGCTTGTTCGTTCCGCCGTACAAGAAACTAACGCAGAGCCGTGCGGAGATCGATAATCTGCAACAACAGGTAAACGAGCAACAAAATCTGCTCGCACATCAGACCCGCGAGATCAATCTGCTCAAGACTGACTCAACCTATCTGGAAACAGTTGCGCGAGATCGTCTCGACCTGATGAAAGAGGGCGAAACAATTTTCCGCCTCGAGGCCCCGCGCGCCGCGAAACCAAAACCTGGCAACTCGCACAGATAAGGGTCATGCCCTTTGCGATTCGCTGGGAATTGAATTATTTTTTGCGCATGCCAACTGAAGTCTCCATCCCCGATGCCGAGGATTTGAAATCGCGTGCCCGCGAATTGCGGAGGTTTCTTTGACGTCGAAAAGCTCCAGAAAGATCTAGCTGCAATCGAAGGGCGCATGGCCGCGCCCGATTTCTGGTCGAATCGCGAGCGCGCTCAGGCCGATGTCGAGGAAGTTTCCCGACTACGCTCGCTGATCAATCCATTTCAAGAACTGGAACGCGAGATCGAGGACTTCGGTGCGTTACATGAGTTGGCTGCGGAAGAAGGCGAGCCCACGGCTCGCGCTAACGCGGAGAGGGAGGTCGCGACCGAACATGATCGTTTGGTTCACAAACTCGATGAATTTGAGTTGCGCCAGTTTCTTTCAGGTGAAAACGATCGTGCGAATGCGTTTCTCACGATTCACTCTGGCGCAGGCGGCACCGAATCCTGTGATTGGGCCGATATGTTGCTTCGTATGTACCAGCGCTGGATCGAACGAAGCGGGCTCACATCTCAGACCGTGGACATTCAACAGGGCGAAGAAGTGGGCATCAAATCCGTCACTCTGCTCGTGACCGGCGAGTACGCGTACGGATATCTCCAGGCCGAGCGCGGAGTGCACCGCCTGGTGCGTATTTCGCCGTTCGACGCAAACAAACGGCGTCACACTTCGTTCGCGAGTGTCGATGTTGTTCCTGAAATTGCTGACACCGCTCCGATAGAAATTAATCCTGCCGATCTAGAGATCGACACATTTCGCAGTGGCGGCAAAGGCGGGCAGAACGTCAACAAGGTGGAAACTGCTGTTCGGATTTTGCACAAGCCCAGCGGAATCGTGGTCGCGTGCCAGGCCGAGCGCAGTCAGGGACGGAATCGCGAGTTGGCGATAAAAATGTTGAAAGCCAAGCTTTACGAAATCGAGCAGGACAAAAAGCGCGCCGAAATCGACCGGCAATATGGAGAGAAAGGCGACATCGCGTGGGGCAGCCAAATTCGTTCCTACGTTTTTCAGCCGTATCAAATGGTGAAAGATCACCGCACCGGAGCGGAAACGAGCAATGTGCAAGCCGTGATGGATGGCGACATCGACATGTTCATCCAGGCGAAGTTACGCGGGGAGAAAGCGACAAAAGATGACGGGAACAAACTGTAGCGGCGCCGTATGAGCGCCGGAATTACTTCATCGGCGGTCGCAGACCAATACTGGTGAGAAGCCGTAACCGAAATCGCAGATCGAACTCGCCGCCGTTGTGTTTGCGGCAGCAGGCAAGACAGGCGACCGCGCGGCGCACACGGCGGACCCGCGGGAACTCGTGACGACAATTCGGACAGCGATAGACGAACCGCGCGGCGTAAGTTCGCGCAGGAAACGGCAGATTGTGACAGCGCTTTTCGTTGGCGATCCCCAAGTCCACACAGGCCTGCCGCCACTCGACGCCGTGTGGCGGAATCCTCCGTCGGCCAGCGCGAAACTGGGCGAGAATATGTGCCAGCTCATGGCGCAAGGTGCGATCGATTTCGGTGGGATGCTCGACTAGCTGCGGATTTAGCGAAATGAGTTTCTGTCGGCAATCAGCGCGTCCGGCAGCAGTTTTGAGACGCGAATTCCATTCGACGTGAAGTTCGCCAGCGATGTGCGCTGCGCCGAGTGAGCGTAATAATTCGCGAGCGTTTTGCAGTAGCACGGCCGTCTCGGCGGTGGGGCTGGCGGGCATCTTGCTTGCCGGACAAGCTCCAAATTCGCCAGGCGAGACGCCCGGCGGCCCCACAGGCTCGCCACGGGACGAGTCCGTCCCAACGGCGGACAAGATGCCTGTGCTACGAAACGCGAATTCCAGCTGCCTAAGCAACGGCATACGCGCTCTTTCGCGTGTTCAGGCGATCGACAATTTTCCGCACCGCGTCTCCAGCCGCTTTGATTTCGTCGGCCGTTGTCCATTTACCGAGCGAAAATCGAACTGCGGAACGCGCGCGCTCCATCGGCAGACCCATGGCGAGCAAGACATGCGACGCAACGACCGATCCCACCATGCAAGCCGAGCCACTGGAGGCGCACACGCCTTCCAAATCGAGTGCGATGAGCAGCATTTCGGAGTCGATTCCCAGCAGGCTCACGTTCAGTGTGTTTGCCAGCCTCGGCGCGTTTGCGGCGTTCTGTTCCGCATCAGGCACGTTTTGCGCAATTCGCGTCCAAAGTGCGTCGCGTAATTGTTCTTCGCGCTGCTGTTCTGTCTCGCGATCGCGCAATGTCCATTCTGCGGCCGCTGCCATTGCGACAATTGCCGCGACATTTTCTGTCCCGGGTCGTCGCTCGTTTTCGTGGGCGCCACCGAACATGATCGGCTGGATCGAGAGACCACTGCGCAAGAAAAGAAATCCGACGCCTTTTGGTCCGTAGAATTTGTGCGCTGCGAAACTGGCTGCATCGACCAGGGATAAGTTGGTATCGATCTTGCCGAACGATTGCACCATGTCGCTGTGCAGCAGGACACCACGCTCGCGACATATTCTCGAAATTTCGCGCATCGGCTGAATTACACCTGTCTCGTTGTTGGCGGTCATGATCGAAACCAGTCTGGTCTCGGGCCGAATCGCGCCAGCAAGTTGATCAACGTCGATGATTCCATCACGCGAAACATCCAGCCACGTCACTTCAAAGCCTTCGCGCTTTTCCAAATATTCCAGCGCGTTCAGGACGGCGTGATGCTCCGCTTTGTTCGAGATGACATGACCGCCGGAAGAAGAGGCACATCGGGCGAGACCGAACACGGCGAGGTTGCACGATTCCGTTCCACCACCTGTGAAAATCAGTTCGTACGGTTTTACGCGCACGAGCCCGGCCAGCTTGTCGCGCGCGTTATCGATGGCCGCCCGCGCCTCGCGACCAGCTGCATGCACGCTTGATGGATTTCCGAAGAATCGGTCGAGATACGGCAGCATCGCCTCACGCGCCGCGTCGCACAGCGGCGTGGTTGCGTTGTAATCGATGTAAATCATTCAGTCTTCCGCTTCCTCTTAATCTTTCTCTTGCTCGCCAGGCGCGACGCTCGGCTGCCCCACAGGCAGGATCCCTGTGCTACCCTATTCGCGAAACTCATCACGCGTCGTAACTGGTTTGTGTTTTCGTTTCGGCACAATTCGCAATTGTTTCTCTTCGTAATACACGAGCGAGTCCGGGGGCACGCTTTGGACCAGGAAAACATTGCCACCAATTGTCGATCTTGCACCGATCACGGTTTCGCCGCCCAAAATCGTTGAACCCGGGTAAATCGTTACGTCATCTTCGACGGTTGGATGGCGTTTTCCGCCTTTTTTGATTTTGCCGTGTTCGTCTTTCTGAAAGCTTCGCGCGCCCAGCGTGACGGCATGATAAAGTTTCACACGCGAACCAATCTCAGTGCTTTCACCGATTACCACACCGGTGCCGTGATCGATAAAAAAATGCGAGCCGATTTCCGCCCCGGGATGAATATCGATCCCGGTGCGGCTATGCGCCCATTCGGTCATGATGCGCGGAATCAGCGGCACCTTGCCGTAAAGCAGGTGTGCCATTCGATGAATGGCGATGGCCTCGAGCGAGGGATAAGCTAGTATGATCTCTTCATAACTTCTGGCAGCTGGGTCGCCCTCATATGCGGCGTCGATGTCTGTCCAAAGAAGGCGGCGTACAGATGGCAGATCCCTTAGAAATGCAGTCAACACCTCGTCCGCTTTTGCTTCTATCGCTTCGTTGGGCGGGATTTTGCCCAGGCTTCTGCAAATTTCTGTTTTCAATCGCGCGTGCAGATTTCTTATGCGAGTTCGAGTGGTGTCTGCGAGATCTTCCGAGTTCACTAGTGCTTCGCTGCGAAATCCGGGAAACATCAGGCTCATCAATTCGGCACACGCCGCCTCAATGGCGAGGCGCGATGGGAGGGTGGCAGCAGCGTCGAGGTAGTTGATGCCGCCCGTTGCGCCGTACGTCTGAAGTAGTTCGTCAACCGCATCGCGGTTCGGTGAGTCCATCGTAACAAATATGCGCCTCCTTGTGAGTTAAAAAAGCGAAACTATCCGGACGAGTTATCATCGCGGGAAGGTTCGCCAGGAGGGGAGCGAAGGGATCAATCTCGTGCAACAGATTGAGCGTTACAGTAACTTCAAAGCCACCAGATGAGCGCGCACCTGAGCGATTACGATTATGATTTGCCAAGGGAATTGATCGCACAGCGGCCGCCCGAGCACCGCGATGACTCGCGAATGATGGTGTTGCATCGTGATACCCAAGCGATTGAGCACCGACAGTTCCGCGAACTGAAAACATTTTTGCAGCAGGGTGATCTTCTTGTTTTGAACGATACCCAAGTGCTGCCCGCCCGGCGATTCTCCAACGACGGGGCAATTGAATTTTTGTTTCTAGAACGGCTCGGCCCCGGGCGATGGAAATGTCTCGTCAACCCCGGCCGCAAAATGCGCGTGGGCGCTTCTGCAATGATCGAGGGTGTGGCGTTGTATGTAGAGGAAATCACCTCTGATGGTGAGCGCATCGTGGTGTTAAACGAAGATGTCGATCTTTACACTGGCGGATCGATGCCGTTGCCCTCTTACGTCCGACGCGAAAGCGATACCGAGGATACAACGCGTTACCAAACTGTTTTTGCCCATACGCCTGGTGCACTGGCAGCGCCAACTGCAGGTCTTCACTTTACTTCAGAGATTTTAAGCGAGATCCCGCACACATTTGTGACGTTGCATGTCGGGACTGGAACGTTTTTGCCCGTGCGCTCAGAGAACATTGCCGATCATCGCATGCATGCCGAGCGGTTTTCTATTTCGCATTCTGCTGCCGACAGAATCAACGAGGCCGAGCGAATCGTGGCCGTGGGTACGACCGTGGTGCGGGTGTTGGAAGCGGCCGGCCGCGAAAGTGGAAGACTGAGGGTTCAGGAAGATGCCACAAACATTTTCATTTATCCGCCATACCGATTTCACGCCGTTGACGTTCTGCTAACCAATTTTCATTTGCCGCGTTCGACTTTGCTTATGCTGGTAAGCGCGTTTGCTGGCCGCCAGTTTTTACTTCGCGCTTACCAGGAGGCAATTCGCGAACGTTACCGTTTTTACAGCTACGGCGATTGCATGCTGATCCTGTAGCTCTCTCTCTTCCGCTTCCTCTGAATCTTCTTCCACCCACAAAAGAAGCAGAAACAGGGGAGAGGAGATTGCGGGATCACAGATTGTGCTATTATCCGCTCCAAATGCCCGAGCAACCGAGAGGCGAATTGGTTATTCAAACGATTGCGATGCCTACGGATACCAATCCCAATGGCGATATTTTCGGTGGCTGGTTGACCTCGCAAATGGACTTGGGCAGTGGAATTCTTGCGGCGAAAACGGCGAAAGCGCGCGTTGTTACTGTCGCGATGGAAGGAATGTCGTTTCTCCAGCCGGTGCGGGTAGGGGACACCGTTAGATGTTATGCGCGAGTAGAAAGGATCGGGCGAACCTCGATGACCATTCCGGTAGAGGTATGGGTAACACGTTACATGACTGGCGAGGAGCTTCGCGTCACGCACGGCGTCTTCACTCTTGTTGCTGTCGACGATTCCGGGAAACCGATTCCGGTGAAGAGGGACGAGGGAATGACACACCCCGAATGAAGAAACCGCTTCAACGCCGCGTAAAGAAGACGCGGCTCGGGCTGCGTGGCACGCATAGCGTGCTTTTACGCAGCTTCAACGTTTCAACGGTTTAACCTGGCCATGGCGTCCTTCGCTTATCTCTTTGAGCGGTTTCCCTCTTTCGGACAAACATTTTGCTATCGCGAGATTGCAGAGCTTTATCGACAGGGTGTCGCAGCGCCGATTTTCTCAATCCGGAATCCAAAGGACGAGCCAGCTCAGGATTGGGACGCGCGCATCGTGCGGCGTGTGCATTATTTGCCTGACGAAAAGGAGCTACTGGATGATGTCCGGAGGGCTTCGAAAAAAGGAAGATTACCTCCAGAAATTGTCGCTGCTCTCGATGAGTGGGGCCGTCGCACGGATTTTCTGCGCCTTTATCAGGCTGTTCATGTCGGGCTGCGCTTGCAGGAGGCGGGGATCGGTCATGTTCATGCGCACTTCGCTGGCATGGCAGCGCGCACAGCTTTCTGGATCGCCAAATTTTTTCCAATCACTTTTAGCTTTACCGCGCACGCCAATGACATTTTTGCGCCAAGTAAGTTTGAGATCGGCCTGGACAAAATGGTTGGGGCAGCGCGCGTAGTAGTTACTGAAACGGATTACGCGGAGAAATTCCTACGGAAGCGTTTTCCAGAACGCGCCGATCGACTCCATCGTGTTTACAATGGCTTGAACCTTGCCGAATTCGGACGCGCGACTTTTTCCTCCGATCCGCCGTCGATTGTCGCGATTGGTCGTTTGATCGTCAAAAAGGGCTTTTCCAGTTTGATCCGTGCCTGCGCACTGCTCGTTGAACGTGGAAGATCGTTTCAGTGCGACATCTTCGGCGAGGGTCCGCTCGAGAATCGTTTACGTGCGCAGATCGAGGAGTTAGCTTTGCAAAAGTGTATTCAACTGGCTGGCCCGAAACCACAACATGAACTAAGGGCACATCTCGCCAGCGCTAGTGCTTTTGTACTGCCGAGCGTCCCTGAGCCTGACGGTGGCATGGACAATTTGCCCACAGTCATCATGGAAGCGATGGCGACCGGATTGCCGGTGGTTTCGACCAGGATCGGCGGGATTCCGGAAATGGTCATTGATAACCAGACGGGTTTTCTGGTGCAAGCGGAGGATACAGTGGCGCTCGCTGGAGCGATTGAAAAGGTGACTAACGACCGTTCGCTCGGGCAAAGACTTGGCCAGGCCGGTTACGAGCGCTCGCAAAAGCTCTTTTCGATTGAGAAGAACGTGCGGGAGTTGTGTGCACTGCTCCCAAGCGGTTGACACTCCGGAAGCTTTCGCGAGCAGGCAGCCGCCATCTACAGCAAATCGCGGACGCGATTGACTGCGTGCAGGTAAACGTGGTGCGGTCCGCCGCGCATCAGTTCTTCGCTCATCAAACTCACTGGATCATTTTTCCCCGCAGGCATCAATTGAGGTGTGTGTTTTTCGCCCGGGTTTCCGCGTGAAACTTCAAGGAGGTCTCCGCATTTGGCGTGAGCCACCAGAAATTCCACTTCGGGCGTTGCCAAGGCGACTTCGCCAATCGGGTCTCCAGGCCGTTCCTGCAGCTCAACATCGAGTTTTCGGCCAGAGGAACTGACAAATGAAAACTTATTCGCCGCTTCTGTTTTCTTACCTTGCCAGTTTAGTTGCGCTGCAAGCCAGCCGGCAAAGAGGACGGCCGTCGATCGGAACCCAGGCGCGAAATCAATTCGAACGCTGTTAATCTTGGCAAAATGGTGATGCGAGGCGGGATGATCAAAGAATTGCGCCAACGCGAAACGAACATTATCAAGGCGCGTCCAATTTAGGTCGCAAAGCACGGTCCTTTGATTGGCTTCCTGTTCCGCGGATTCTAACAAATGCATTTGCGCGCTAAAATCTTCCCAGCCCTGGCTGTCATAGATCACTCGATCGACCCACGCCCAAAGTTGCGGATCCATCGGTTCGCGGAATTCCTCCTGCCACCAGAGATAAAACGGCAGGTCGGAATCCAGATGCGAGAAAACTATGCTTGGCAGTAGAGTCGTACAACCGCCTCTGAGCAGAAATGAAATTTGTTCTGAGCAAATCTGCTTGCTCCCGGCGCGGCTAACGTGACAGTGCGCGCTGATCCAGGATTCCACCCGGTTTTCTTGTGCCTTGCAATCGGCTTCGATCACGATGGCGCGGCAGGCGTGGTTCTCAGTAATCTTCGCCATTAACTGCGTATTCTTGTTTAGAGAGCCTGCGTCCTCGCTGTAAACAGCAAGGTTAACGAGTGAAGCGCGGGTCGCTGCGCCTTGACTTTCTTGCCAAAGTTTTTTGAGCTCCTGGTCTATTTTGCTTACCTCGACCGGGAGGCCTAACGAGTACGTTTCGGCAATAGCAGGCATGGGTTAGAGCCTCCTCCACGCGCGGCCGTCACCAGCAAGTAAATCATCCGCCGCTTCCGGTCCCCACGAGCCGGCGGGATAGAAGAATAACTCGGGCGCATCCTTCTTTGCGTGCCACGCTTCTTCGATGGGATCGATGAAAGCCCACGCTTCTTCGACTTCGTCCCGGCGTGCAAAAAGCGTGGCATCGCCGCTCATCGCATCGAGCAGCAAACGTTCGTACGCCTCAGGACTCGCTTTCCCGAAAGACGTTCCGTAATGAAAATCCATCTTTACGGGTTCGATACGAAAGCTCGTGCCCGGCACTTTGGCATGGATGCGCAGCGAGATTCCCTCGTCCGGTTGAATGCGAATCACGAGCACATTCAGGTCCCGCAAATCCTTATTGAATAGAACCGCCGGCGCCTTTTTAAAATGAATAGAAATGTCCGTCGCCGATTTTGGAAGCCGTTTCCCGACGCGCATATAAATCGGCACATCTGCCCAGCGCCAGTTGTCGATGAAAAGCCGCAACGCCACGAACGTCTCGGTTTGTGAATCCGGATTGACGTTTTTTTCCTGCCGATAACCTACGACCGGCTCACCGTTAATGGCCCCCTTAGAGTATTGAGCGCGCACTACGTTAGCGGCGATTTCATTGCGCGACCAATGACGCTGGGATCGCACTACCTTGACTTTTTCATCGCGAATACTGTCGGCACTTAGGTCCGTAGGCGGTTCCATTGCAACAAGGCAAAGAAGTTGCAGCAGATGATTCTGAACCATATCGCGCAGTGCACCCGCATGTTCATAATACCCGGCGCGATTCTCTACTCCGAGCGTTTCCGCTGCAGTAATCTGGACGTGATCGACGTAGTGCGTGTTCCAGAGGGGCGCGAAGATCGCATTTGCAAAGCGCAGCACAAGAATGTTCTGCGCTGTTTCCTTCCCCAGAAAGTGATCGATTCGGTAGGTCTGTTCTTCGCTAAAGGAATTGCGAATGATGCGATTGAGTTCTCGCGCTGAGGCGAGATCCGTCCCGAAAGGTTTTTCGACGATTACTCGAGCCCAACTTCCTTCGCAGGTTTGGTTCAAGCCGGCGGCCTTAAGATGCTTGAGAATCGGCTCGAACTGATCGGGGGAAGCCGCAAAATAAAAAAGGCGATTGCCGCGGGTGCCGTGGTTTTTATCGATTTCATCGAGACGTTTAGCCAACGCGTTGTAACCGGATTCGTCTTCGAACTCGCTCTGATGGTAAGTGATCGATTGCGCAAAGTTTTTCCAGATTTCATCCCGCACGGTTTGTCGCGAAAAATTGCGCGTGGCTTCTTCGAGATCGCGCCGGAATTCGTCGTCAGTTTTTGGTCGGCGGGCGAAGCCGACAATCTCGACGGCTGGTGGGAGGTCGCCATCGGCGGCGAGGTTATACAATGCGGGAACAAGCTTGCGATGGGTGAGATCGCCCGTTGCTCCAAATATCACAATTGTGCATGGCTGCGGCACGGCGCGCGCGGATAAACCTTCGCGCAGCGGATTTGGTTCGGGTTGATCAGCTGCTCGGTTCATGGCGTTTGCAAACTACGCAAATTTGCGGCTGTAGCATCGACATCTTGTCGATATTTCGATTAGGATCGGCTTGAAGCCGATGCTACGATCAGATGGGTAACGGAAATCTTCTCGTTAAGTCGAGGACTTTTCGATGCACCTTCTCCAGCGCATCGGCGTCGGTTCGATTGGCGAGTGCTTCAGCAACTAGATCCGCAATTTCCAACATTTCTTCCTCTCTCATGCCGCGCGTCGTGACGGCAGGCGTTCCAATGCGGATACCGCCCGGCTTGAAGATTGGATAGGTATCGAAAGGGATGCCGTTTTTGTTTACTGTGATGCCGGCGCGGTCGAGAACTTCCTGTGCTTCCTTGCCGTTAATTTCCTTCGGGCGAAGATCGACGAGCATCAAATGATTATCGGTACCGCCGGAGACGATGCGATAACCATGTTTGGCTAAGCCGGCGGCAAGCGCTTTAGCATTCAGGACAACCTGCCGTTGATATTCGCGGAACTGCGGCTGGAGCGCTTCATGAAAGCAAACGGCTTTTGCTGCGATCACGTGCATGAGCGGGCCGCCCTGCACACCTGGGAAGACAGTCGCATCGATCTGCTTGGCGAATTTCTCTTCGCAAATGACGATACCGCCACGCGGTCCACGCAGACTCTTATGCGTGGTGGTCGTGACAAATTGTGCGTGCGGAATCGGACTGGGATGCTGGCCACCTGCTACAAGACCTGCGATATGAGCCATGTCGATGAATAAGATTGCGCCAACCGAATCCGCGATTTGACGGAGTCGCGGAAAATCGATGATACGCGGATAAGCTGACGCGCCGGCGGTGATCATCGCCGGGCGAACCTCTTCAGCCTGCTTCTGCAACGCGTCGTAATCGATTTGCTCTGTCTTATCGCTAACGCCGTACTGCGAGACAGCGTAAAACTTGCCAGAGAAATTCGCGGGATGCCCGTGCGTCAGGTGCCCGCCGTGCGCCAGATTCATGGCCAGAATCTTGTCGCCCGGTTTGAGCATCGCGAAGTAAACCGCCATGTTCGCTTGGGCGCCGCTGTGCGGCTGCACATTCACATGTTCGCAGCCGAACAATCGTTTTGCGCGATCAATGGCCAACTGCTCGGCAATATCAACATTCTCACAGCCGCCGTACCAGCGCTTTCTCGGATAGCCCTCGGCATATTTATTTGTCAGCACACTGCCCTGGGCCTCCATGACTGCACGACTCGTGAAATTTTCGGATGCAATTAATTCGATGTTCTCGCGCTGGCGGTTTTCCTCTGCCATGATGGCATCGAAGATTTCTGGATCGACTCTGCGCAAAGCGTCGCCGTAACGGGGCTGAGGATTCGAACCGGTCGATCCAGTATCGATGCGGTGAGGAAGGTGATCCATCGGATAAGATGATAACTCGCGTGCGCGTGACGCACCAGGCCGCACCAGCTCACCCTGTTCGACGAACGCAAGGACGCTTGGCAGGGTGTTGTTGATGATTCGAGAGCAATGTTCGTACACTTCGCGACCAAGCCCGATCGGGTCTGGCACATCGCGCCATACCGTGGTTCCCGGCTCTTCAAATTCGCGAAGCAAAAACGATTTTTCAGCGCCGTGAGGAAACAATGTTTGAATTGTCTCAAGATGCGCGCCAGTCATTGCAAAAATATGTGTCGCCCGATCGACCAGCGCCGCGGTAAGCGGCTGACTGCGCAGATTGCTGATGTCGACCCCTGCTTCCGCACAGACTTCGACCGCATAAAGACTTGGCGGCTGGCCGCGTACCGCGTGCACACCGGCCGAAACGACTTCGATGTCTTTTCGGTTCCCGAGCATGCGGCGAAAAAGTCCTTCCGCGATCGGGCTGCGGCAGATATTACCTGTACAGACAAAGAGGACGCTTTTCACAATTCGGAAAGCGCGAGCGAGCGCAATCCCAACCTAAAGTCGAACCGGTCCAAGTCAATTTGAGCCTTACATGGAATGACCGGTCTCCAGTCGTCGTATGCGCGAGCCCGAGACACTTCGGGGCCGTTTCCGAGGCGTTCTATCCACGTGGCAATTGCAATCTGAACTTGTGCCAAATATACAAAACCAGAATCGCTCCAATAATGGATACAATTAATCCTCCGAGATGGAATTTGCCCCCTGCACTGGGCGGATAAAACAGGTGGGTGACGGCACCGCCGATGATCGAGCCGACAATACCCAGCACGACCGTCCATGTAATCGACAGATGCATGTGCATGAGCGCTTTGGCGACACAACCCACGAGGAAGCCGACGAAGAGATACCAAATAAGGTGAAGCATGTTTTCGTTGTAACTTGTACAATTTGGAATTTCAACCCGTAGCGACATCAAAATTTGCCAATCGGCAGCGATATAAAGAAAATGAAGACTGATAAATGACTAACGAGCTAAAGCGCGCCGTGGGGTTTGGCATTCGTATTTCGTCATTCGGATTTAGACATTCTCATCATAATTGACGCTTCTCGCAGACGCTTCTTCTCTTTATTATCTGACCTCAGATGACCATCGACACGCTGCGCCATGTGCCGTTGTTCGAATCGCTCGATGACGAGACGGCCCGGAAATTATGTCAGTTGTTGGAGAGCATCGACTGCAAAGCCAAAACGCGTTTGTTCCGCGCCGGCGACGAGGGAGACGCAATGTATGTGATAGAGCGGGGTAAAGTCCGCATTTGCGTGCAAGGCACGGATGGCCGCGACATGACGCTAACCGAATTGAGCCGTGGCGATTTCTTTGGCGAAATGGCGTTGCTCGAAGGACAACGGCGCTCGGCGGATGCGATCGTCACAGAGGATGCGCGGCTGGCTGTACTTTCGCGCGAGCATTTTCTTTCGTTCGTGCGCAGCAGCCCGGAGGTCGCGCTGGAATTGCTCACTGCACTCGCCAACCGATTGCGGCACACAGATGAGCTGTTACGCCATAGCGTTACGCGGAATGTCAATGTGGAGGAAGCCGCGCAGCGTACACTTGCAGACCGGGCCTCGGACATCATCGCGGAATTTGGAGGCAGTTGGAAATTCATAACAGCCGCTGTGCTCTTCTTTAGCTTGTGGGTGCTGATAAACAGCGCTCTTTATTTTTACGTCGGCTTCGATCCGTATCCCTACTTGTTGCTTAGTACTGCGATTAACATGCTCGCCATCCTCCAAGCCCCCATCATTTTGATGTCGCAGAATCGGCAGGCGCATAAGGACCGGCTCCGCGCCGAAATCGACTATCAAATAAATTTGAAGAATGAAATCGCGTTGAACGAAATTATTGAACGCTTGAGGGCCCTGGAGCGCGGTTATCTGAAGCAAACATCGGATAGGTCATTGGAATAAATGTCCCTTGGATTTCAGGCCCAGATAATTGCCGTATCGGTTGAACTGATTATGATTGAGTCTTCCTATGAAAGAAATCTCGTTTCTTGTTCTAATTGCGTCGGCCTTTGTACTCCTTGGCTGCAGTGCAGGTCCGAGTCCCGAGCAGCAGGCACGCGAGGCGGACCAGCAGGTGGAAGCGGAGCGCCAACAAGCTGAATTTCGCAAGGGCCTTCCCCCGGTAGCCAATCCCGGGCGGGGTCAATGACGAAAATCGGAATGACGAGTGACGAATCAATGACAAAGTCCAAATGACCAATAACCGCCTGCGCGGGTAACTTTGTCTTCCCAGATTCCTTCGTCATTAGACATTAGTCATTCGTCATTGAAAGTGACAAAATGCTTTCACGCTGGAAGCGAACACGGTACCGACTGGAGTGGCTCGGACTTTCGCTTGCCACAAAGCTAATCCCGTTATGTTCGCGCAAGAGCTGCTATCGCCTTGCGCAGTTGGCCGGAACGTTGCTTAGCTTTCTCGATCGGCATCACTACCACGTTGCGCTAGGCAACCTGGAGGTCGCATTTGGAGATCAGTTATCTGTCCGTGAGCGACGCAGGATTGCACGTGAATCATTTCAACATTTCGCGCGAACCATGATTGATTTGCTGTGGAGTCCGCGCCTCACCCAACTGAACTTCCTTTGGTATATCGAACTGCAGAATGTCGAAGAAACCATGCGTGACACCGGCCACGAGCGGAGCTTCATCGTCGCGTGCTATCACTACGGTAACTTCGAATGGCTTAGTCTGGCCAGCGGTTTCCTGGAACTCAAAGGCACAATCATCTCACAGGAGTTTAAGAACTCATTGCTCGATCCGATTTTCAAAAAGCTGCGTGAGCAATCCGGGCATGAGCTTGTTCCGCGCGAGCGCGGGATCATACGGCTTTACAAGGCGCTGCGACGAAAAGGGCGCACTGCGTTGCTGGTCGATCTTACCGTGCCACCAAGCCAGGGCGCAGTTGTGATTGATTGTTTTGGACTAAAAACAAGCGTGACTTCCGCGCATGCATGGTTAAACGAGCGCACGGGTATCCCGATCATTCCAGCGCATTGCGAGCCGCTACCGAATGGACGCTACCGGCTTATCTTTCATCCGAAGATCAACAACACAGTTGGGATGACTCATCAACAAATCGCGCAGGCATGTTGGAATTCGTTTGAACCGTATGTGCGGAAAAACCCCGCGCCCTGGCTCTGGATGTACAAACATTGGCGCTACCTTCCCGCAAACCCAGACCGGCTCTACCCGTTCTATGCAAATTTCTATCGGCCATTCGAAGAGATGCTGCAGCACGACAAGGTCAAGAGCTCTACAGAAGGCAACGAAGAAAAAGAAGTTTGAATCTAGGTTTGATACCTACCTGGACTGCCGTAACTACAACATCGATTGCTTAAGCATTACTTGCAGGTAGTCCCGCTGCTTCCATTGTTTCTACCTTCGCGCTTACTTTTAATCAGGCTTCGTTACTTTCTTAGCTCCACCTAAGACAATCGATTTCTTGTTGTTGTTCCAGTACCTTGCGATGCCCTTTAAGGAATTCCGTGAGTAAGATCGCGTTGATCCTTCCTTGCTTTGTGAATCTGCGCTGTCCGCGCAATCCGCGGTTTTTGAGTTCTTCATTCAACGCTGCCGGAAACCGCCGCTCCTTTTGCGACTACAGTCCGCCACAGGACGGATTCGCCGAGGCGAACTTGATTCACCCGCGTTCGCGGATTAACCGTGTTCGCGTCATGTCTCGTACATCGGCATCCTCTAGTAGTGAATTGTTGCGGGCTCACTGCGCTGCAATTGCAAATGAGGAGTCTGTGCTGCGTGAAGGTGGGGGCAAGGCTGGCCACGAACGTCAGCGAAAGATGAACCGGCTGCCGGTGCGCGAACGGCTCGGTCGGTTACTCGACAAAGAGTCGCCATTCTTCGAGATCGGTCTCTGGGCTGCTTACAAAATGTACGAACAATGGGGAAAGATTCCGGCGGCCGGAGTAGTCGCCGGCATAGGCGACGTCGAGGACGTTCCGTGCATGATCATTGCTAATGACGCCACCGTAAAGGCGGGCTCTTTCTTTCCACAAACGACCAAGAAAGTGATTCGCGCGCAACGCATAGCCTTTGAATGCTCGCTTCCGATTATTTACCTCGTCGATTCCGCGGGCGTGTTCCTTCCGATGCAGGATGAGATTTTTCCAGACGAGGACGATTTCGGTCGCATCTTTCGCAATAACTCCGTTATTTCAGCGGCTGGGATTCCCCAGTTCGCAGCGATCATGGGTAATTGCGTGGCTGGCGGGGCCTATCTTCCTGTACTTTGCGACAAAATTTTGATGACAAAAGGGAGTGGCTTGTACCTGGCAGGTCCTTCCCTGGTGAAAGCAGCTATTGGCCAGATTGTCGATGCGGAAGAACTAGGCGGCGCGCAAATGCATGCCGAAATTAGCGGGACCGTGGACTTTTTTGAAAAGGACGATCCATCCTGTCTTAAACGTCTTCGTTCCCTCGTTGGATTGCTGCCCGAAGCGAAAGAATTCAAAATGTCGAAGACGCCGAAGGAAACATTCAAACCGGCGAAGGAGCCGGATACCGTTTATGATCTGATCAGCTTTGAGGGACAAAGAAATTATGACACGCGCGATCTGCTAGCCACAGTCATCGATGAAGGCTCAATGGACGAATACAAAGCGGATTACGGCAAGACAATCGTAACTGCGTACGCGCGCATTAACGGGCGCCCCGTAGGAATTGTTGCCAACCAACGTTTGCAGGTCAGAACCAAAAAAGAGGGAATTCAAATGGGTGGCGTTATTTACTCCGACAGCGCCGATAAGGCAGCACGTTTTATCATGGACTGCAATCAAACAACCTTGCCGATCGTCTTTTTCCAGGATGTTACCGGGTTTATGGTAGGCCGCGACGCAGAACAAAGCGGAATCATTCGCAGCGGTGCGAAGCTAGTGAACGCGGTCAGCAATTCCATCGTGCCGAAGATCACGGTCGTGGTGGGCGGGTCGTTTGGCGCGGGTAACTACGCGATGTGCGGCAAGGCGTACGATCCGCGGTTCATTGTTGCGTGGCCCACTGCGCGCTACGCTGTAATGGGTGCGGCCCAGGCGTCAGATACTGTCTTTGCGATTCTAGCTCGCGCACGGGACCGAGGTGATAAAAAGACGACACACGAAGAACTGGAAGAGCTCCGTGTAAAGGTGAAGCAGAGTTATGATGAGCAAACTGACATCCGCTATGGCGCGGCACGCGGCTGGGTGGATGCGATTATTCAGCCGCACGAGACCCGCGACGTTCTGATTCGTTTGTTGCAATACGTCACGCGCCCGAAGCTACAAGCGCATTTCCACACTGGAGTTATCCAAGTCAACGTGTCAACGAGTCCTATGCCAATCGTTCTGATCGAAAAGCAAACGCCGCAAATCACGGTTCTTACTCTCAATCGACCCGAACGCCGTAATGCGCTAACGATTGAGCTCCTCAGTGAACTAAACGCCGCCATCAAGATCGCTTGCGATCAGCCGGACGAGCGCGTAATCATTTTGCGCGGAGCAGGCGCAGCGTTTTGCACCGGACTGGACTTGAAGGAAGCCGCCGACCAGACAAAGGCGCATGCGACCGCCGAGATGGTCGCGAACACCTTGATAACCATTAGCCAAACACGTCTCACCACGATTGCGGCAGTCCATGGTGCGGCGGTGGCAGGCGGCGCCGGGATTATGTCGGCATGCGATTTTGTTGTCGCGGCACAACGCACGAAAATCGGTTATCCCGAGGTGCGTCGTGGACTGGTCGCCGGACTGGTAATGACGTTCCTGCCGGACTGGTAATGACGTTCCTGCGCCGGCAGGTAGGCGAACGAAACATGCGCGAGCTATTGTTAGGTTCTGAGTTAATCGACGCGGATCGCGCAAAGGAAATCGGCCTCGTGAATCGTGTTGTCCCGCAAGCTGATTTGATGAATGAAGCGCAAAAGCTTGCCCAATCAGTTCTGCAAGGCGCTCCTGGCGCGCTGGCGCAAACGAAGCGCCTGATCGAAGAACTTTGGTCTAGCTCGGTGAAAGAAGATGTCGAGCTTGCCCTGAACTATCATATGCAAGCGCGCGAATCGGAAGAGGCGCGCGAAGGCATTGCCGCCTTTAACGAAAAGCGGAAACCGAACTGGGTGGGCTAGGGAATCGTAGCACAGGCTCCAGCCTGTGGGGAGAACCAGGCATCTTGCCTGGTCGCCTTGTATAGCTGCTATCCGGCAAGCGAGAGGCCCGCCTACCCTATAGCCAAGATGGCTGTGCTTCGTCTTGCGCGCACAGAGGCCTAGGCAGGCTGCGGCGGCGGAACAACGGGTACCCCTGCGGACGCAGCTGGCCCTTGATATTGCGCGCTGCCGAAGCCAAGGATCGGCCAGAAAATGATGCCCAACAGAGCAAGGCCGATTCCGAAGCCCACACCTTTACCGAAGCTCTTCGCCATATCGATGCAGAGAATAATTCCCACGATGATATTAACGAACGGGATGAGCAGCAAAATGATCCACCAGCCGGGTCGGCCGACGATCTTGCACCAAATATAGAGATTGTAGATCGGGATGATGCTGGCCCAGCCAGGCTGCCCGGCTTTAGTGAATACTTTCCACATCGCCACGATCAGCAGCAGTGCGATGAGCAGCCCGACGATCATTGAAAGTGGGCTGGGAGGCTTGCCTTCAGTGCTGTATTCGACTTGCGCAAGCAACGAAGCGTTGTGAAACAGGAGATTTTGGGTGAGTTGGATGAGGGTTGTCATATTAGGTTAAGGAGTTGAGGGCACAGGTCTAACGGGCTGCGCCTTAATGGGCAAGCAAAATCTTTGAATCCTGGCTATGCAGGTTCCGCTAGGGAACCCAAAGGCATTCGGAGCCAACGAATATGTCTAGTTGCCACCATCATCACCGCCATCATCTCCTTCCATCGTCCCCTCCGCCATCATCGTCGCCACCATTGTCGTCGGCGCCTTCATCGTTGCCGCTATCGGCATCGCTCACATCCTCACCTTCATCGTCTGAGGCATCCTCCATGCTATCGTCATCGGCTGACGCCACCTCTTCATCGGTGTCTTCCTCAGCAGCTACTTCTTCTCCCTCTGATTCAGACATGTCGAACGATTCATGCTCAGCGTACGCTTCTTCCGAGTTGATTTCTTCTTCGGAGACCGATTCCGAAACGGTTACGTCCTCGCCGTGGTCGATGTCGACGGTCGTATCCACTAGCGCCCAGTCATATGAAACAGAGGTCTCCCATTCGTAGTAACTGGTCGCGTACGTGTTTGTCCAATCTACGAGGACGAGATAATCGGCGCGCCATGGTTTATCGACATAGTATTCGTATCCGCGGATGAGGCCGATCTGATCATCGAGCAGGTAAAGTGTGGCGATATAGGCATCCAGCGTAACCGGCTCCTTGACGATATGTTCGGCGTGCTTCTTCATCTCGCGCAGGCCTTTTTCCAGTGCCTTATCTTTTTTAGCGCCCGCTTCCAACTTCGCGATCTTCGCCAGCAACTCTTTCTGTTGCGCTTTGATTTTCTCGAACTCTGCCTTCTCCTTCGCGGTTAGCTCGCCGCCTTTCTTTTTTCGTGCAGCTTCTTTCGAGAAATCGATGCGCAATAGAGCGATGGCATGGCCGAGCTTCTTGCCGTTCTCAATCACTTGTTTGTTCTTCGAATCGGTCAGCTCCCAATCCACTTTCATTTGCTCTTCAGCCTGGCGTGCTACGGCGATGCCTTTGAAGAAGTCGTTGCTCTTCGCTACGAGTCCCGTCTTCGCGATTTTTAAATTTTTGGCGATCAGTTGGGTCGATTTCCAGAATAGTTTGTTTTTCGGCGTCTTGGGATCGAGACCCTTATCGGCGCGTGCTGCCTTAATCATCGCAGCCAGCGCCTTGTTTGCATCGTCGAGTAAGGTTTTGCCGTCGGCTTTTTTCCCCGCTGATTTTTTCTGGTCGCTTTTCGCAACTACAGCTAGGATTTGCGCAGGCTTCATCGCCCGCGCCACAGCAAAAAGGCTGAGCGAAAGGCACAGGGATAGACTAACGAGTTTTTTCATGGTGGCGGGCAGCCTAGCTGGGCCCGATAGCCGGGTCTATGGGACCTTGGGGCCATGTCCTCGGGGACGAGCCAATTTGGCCAGAGACAGCGTATCAATGCTCAGTAGGGCTGCACCTGACTTTACGAATCGGAATCAAAGCGCGATGGTCGCGCTCAGATGAAGATAAGAAGCGCATGGCCGAAACTCAACTGGCAGTCCAGGAGCAGATGGAGTGTGCCAGTGGCATGGCTCACGCTTTGCGTCGTGTGGAGCTCAACGTGGCTGGTTATCAAGATTGGGTTGCGCGATCTGCCGCCTATTTCTTATGCGGGTATTCGTTTTCTCATCGCAATTGTCGTTCTTTTTGCTGTGTCCGCCGGACGCGTGGGCTTGTTACCGCAGCGCGTGTTCGATTACCTATTGCTGGCTTTTACCGGCGTTTTGATGTTTGCAGTAAATTACGGTCTCCTTTTCTGGGGCGAGCTCCACGTTTCATCCGGTCTGGCAGCGGTGTTGCAGGCGACGATCCCCATCTTCGGCATGCTCTCCGCGCATCTAATGCTTCCCGACGAACCATTGCAACTGCACAAACTTCTCGGGGCACTCCTCGCGCTCGGTGGCGTGGCGATTATCTGTGAGCGTCTTCTCGGCTTCAACGGCTTGATGGCTTTTTGGGGCGGACTTGGCATCATAGTCGGAGCTGCCAGCGCAGCTTTTTCGAACGTGCTGCTAAAATCGCGCAACGTGCAGCTTGCTCCGGCGATGATTGCTGCCTGGCAAATGATTTTTGGGGCAGCGCCGTTGCTTTTGATCGGAGTGATAGTGGAAGGAAATCCGTTAAAGTTTCATTGGAATACGGTCTCGATTTTGTGCCTGCTTTATCTCGCGGTGATCGGCTCGGCGCTCACCTTTTTGCTCCTTTACTGGTTAATGCCGCGGATGACTGTCGCTCGGCTACAAGCGATTTCGCTCATCACGCCGCCTGGCGCAGTGGCGTTAGGCTGGGCATTGGGCGGCGAGACATTTTCCCTATGGTCACTCCTTGGCGGGTGCCTGGTGCTCGCAGGCGTGTGGATGATTTTCCGAAAAGGAGAAGAGGCAGAGCCAGTAATTCAAGAGGGTTAGTTGCGGAGAGAGATCGCCTCAAAAGGCGCGAGGAGTATCAGCCTCGACTTTTGCGAAATGAAGAGGTAGCCTTGCGCTTCGGATGCGGATGGATTTGGCGAGTCGACCATGAGTTCAGAAATCTCGGCTTCAGTTGGGCGGTGGGAAAAAGGTGCGCGCAATCTGCAGGACGATGTAAGGACCGTGCAACGCCTCTTGAAAGCGGCTGCCGAGATTTTGGAAGCTCCGGAAATCGACCCAAAAGGATCTCGCGACCACCCGGAACGTCGACACTGTGGAAGCGATCGAAGCCTTTCAAAGCCGTTTCACGAGCGCGGTGGACGGAGTTATTGCGCCAGGCAGCCAGACGTGGACCGTGCTACTGGGAGTCGCGGCGAAACTGCCAACCGCGCTGGAAAATGTTTCGGACGTTTCTCAATGGCTTTTCCCTTTTCCGACTGTTCCAGCCGAGAGCTGGGAAGAACGGCCTCGGGCATTTGCATCACCGCGGGCGGGTGGTGCCCGCTTGCATGCCGGCTGTGATCTCTACTTTCCCAAGGGCACTCTAATCCACGCCATTGCCGACGGCGTGGTCACGCGCGGGCCGTATCCATTTTACTGTGAAACTTTTGCCTTGGAGATTGATCATGGAACTTTTGTTGCTCGTTATGGAGAGATCCAAAGCAAGACCGAGGTCATTGCTGGCGCTAGAGTCAAGGCGGGACAGAAAATCGCTAGCGTTGGCCATCTGGTCGGGATTCAAGTGCCTAGCGATATGTTGCACTTCGAACTCTACGACAAGAGCTTGTCGGGTCCTCTTACTGTGGCCAGTGACTCTGGCTCAGCCATGAAGAAGGGTGTGCCTTTTATGCGGCGGAAGGATCTGATTGATCCAACGCTGAAGCTCAATCAATGGCGCGAAAACTTACCACCTGCCTGAGTTTGCCGGACGGCCAGCCGAGCCATTCTTCCCGATTCGTTAGGTTACTGCGGGAAAATATCACCCGGAGCCAAAGGGTACTTGGCCTTCAGGTTTTTGAAGTACTTTGTGTAATCGGTTCCTTCCTCGGCGGGCATCCATTCCAACAGCGTCCATTTGTTTGTTGTCTTCTCTTGCAGAAGTCCAGATTGCGATTCGTAGTGTTGTGTCCCGTCTGCCGATTGCGGATTGACCTGTATCCACGCCCATCCGTTATGGACCTTCAAGTACGGCACAACCAGCACAACGTTCTTTCGTCCCTGGCGCGCCAGCGCGTGTTTAGTTGCCTGGATGATTGCGTTCCTCTCCGCACTGCCCTCAGGCGGTGTGTGCGCGGTGTTTACCGAAGCACAGCCAGATAGAAGCAGTGAAGTAGCCAAAATTGCCGTTCCGACGTGATTCTTCATAGTGGAATCTGTTAATGCCAGATTTCAACTGGGCAGTCAATCGTTTTGGAGTCTCGCGTTCAGTCGGTAAGCACCACTGGATCGATCGATCGTTGCACAGAGAGGTTCAGCTGACCAACAGTAGGAACTCCGGATTGTCTGCAAGACTCCCGATGAATGGCTTGCTGGATGGTCGGCCATCTTCGCTGTCGTAACGCAGGATCTCCTTTGTATTACGACTGGCAACGTAGAGGAAACCGTCGTCGCCGAATGCCATACCCGCGGGGCCATTAAGACCGCCGGATTTTGACGTGACAAAAACGCTCGTGGAGTTGCGGCCGAGATCATGTCGCAAAATTGAATCGGTCCCGCCGCTTCCAATAAATAGATAACGGCCATCCGGGCTATGCAGCAGATGGATTGGTTTGTCGAGCTTATCGGTTCGCGAATCGGCAGCACGATCTGCGACATATAAAAACTCGTTGTTTGCCGCAAAGATCGCTGCTCTTACGTCCAGGAGACCGTTTGACGCAAGCTTTGCTGAAGGAATGAAGGTTCCAGGCGGCGCGTCCCTTTCCAGATCAAGGTCATCAGGAAGAGGCATCGGCGTCCCTGGCTGGCCTGTTTTGCTGGAGGGGCCGTGATATCTAGCGACGAGATTCGTATTTTGGCTCGAAACGTAGAGGTCGCCGTTGAAATCAAACGCTAGGTTAAAGGGATGATCGATGCCGGGATTCAAGTTCGCGTGGCGCTTCACGAAAACACTGGCAAAGTCGTGCTGCCCATCTTTATTGAGCGCGCCTTTAAACTTTAGAACCTCGCTATATTCGAAATAGGCGTTGACCACGTACAGATTCTTGTCTGGCCCGAATACGAATCCACGAAGCTCACGAAGCCTGATACCGCTAGGGAGACTCTTCTTGTTTAACGCCTTTCGTAATTTCTGCCCTTCAGTGGAGTAGACATGAATATTGTTTAGCGAGGCCTTCTCTTCGCCGCCGTGAAAGCTAATGTACCATTCCTTCGGCATGGCTTTGTTCGTTGCCCACCTGATTGTTGAAGATACCGTAACTCCCTGAAATCTGCAGTCTCGGTTTCAGAGAGTAAAATCGATTCTTACTCACATTTTATTCCCCCTGTCATCCTGTCAAAGCAACGTTGTTCTTTATGCCGGCCGGCCCGAGAATCGCGCGAACGGATTTGCCGTATTGATATTTCGCCTTTTCATCAGGCATCTTTTCGTCAACAGTAGATCAGTGCGCGTGGATAAGTGCTGGAAAGCTGGAACATGAGCTCTGTTTCCGATGGATCGCTTCCCCTGGGAGATCCGCCAGTTGTAGAACATCCGACGCCTAACGGTGTCACCGAAATCGCCCAGCGACTGGTCCAATTCCCGTTTACTCCTCCTGATGTGAAACTCAAAGAGGCGGATGCTCTCTCGGCTTCGAAGGACTGGTTTACGAAGCATGACGAGAATGAAATTGATCAGCTTGATAGTCTCGATTTCTATGCCGACTGGTTTACGAAGCATGACGAGAATGAAATTGATCAGCTTGATAGTCTCGATTTCTATGCCGCGAGCGGACCACAAAGCGTCGGCGTTGTCCCAAAACTTCATAACACTTCAGCGGGAATAGAAATCTATGAGCTGCCTTCGACGCTAAGCAAAGAAGCGTTCGAGAAAACGGAAGGCCCATATCGTCCGGGCGTTACAAAGAAGTACAGCAATAAGAGATCTGGGAAAAAAGTAGCCAAGTTCAAGGTAGGCACGATGGCACAGTCGGGCGTCGCGTGTTTTTATGTATCCAGGTTGCTCGGACATCTTGTTGAGGTGCCACCGGCCACTTATCGGACGATGGATATTCAGGAGTTCGAGAAGGTCGCGGAGCAGGCCCGAACAACTGGCCATCCGAGTTGTACCGAAGCTTGGGGAGTTCTGCGGTCGATGGTGAAGTCGGGAAGTTCGAAAGTGGTTCTTCCAGATGGAAAGCTCGTCTTTGGATCCCTGGCGCAGAATCCGCGCGGGGAGAACAGCAGTCCTGAAGATTATTGGACAAGGGATGCAATTAGAGGGCACAGCTTTTACAAGGTCCTTTCATCAAAGGCGCCGGTAGCGAACATTTTGAACTTGAACGACGCGAAGTGTCTTCAAGACGTGGCACTCGCGCAGGACATGACGCGCGGCGTGATCCTGGATTCAATCTTTCGCCAGGTCGATCGCCTCGGTAATATCAGCATCGCCGAGTTGCAGCACTATGTGACAAATAAAGGTAAGGTAAAATGGGATCACAAAGTAAGCGACAAGGACAAGACCGAAGCAGTGAGCCCGATTCTGCCGCTGAAGCGAATCATGTATAAGGATAATGACGATGGCATGAACTGGGGAATGAATTCAATCTCGGTCATCACAAAGTAAGCGACAAGGACAAGACCGAAGCAGTGAGCCCGATTCTGCCGCTGAAGCGAATCATGTACAAGGATAATGACGATGGCATGAACTGGGGAATGAATTCAATCTCGGTCGCTCCTATTCTCAACGAGACGCATCATATCGATCGAACGATCTATAATCGGTTACAATGGCTGGCAGGGTTGATGCAGGATGGCGAACCAGGTTCGGATGCCAAGATAAAGGATTACTTTGTGAACATCGTTCATGTCTCGAGCGATAACTACGATAAGTTGAAAGCGAGCCTCGTTAAGCAGGCGGAATCGCTGAAGAATCGAGTAGATACTAAAGATATTCTGGTCGACCTGGATTTTGCGGGAACGATGGAGAAGCTTTATGCCACAGAGCTTGAAGCCGCCCAGGCTGCAAACAGTGCTGCGCCGGCCTCGTCGACTCCAGCTACCTGAGAGGTGTTAGACAAGGCAGATCAGAAATTTGGCGAGCGTTTTTGACGTGAACACGCCACCCGGACAGGAAACAGTCAACCATGTGGCTCCCAATGGCACAGTTGAGTCCGCCATTCGCTCCCTGCCTTTTCCGGGACACCCTGAGATTTATAGCAAGAAGGACGTCGAGAAAGAAAAGGAACTGGCTGAAATCGACTTCTACAATGGAAAAACAAGAGAAGGATTGGACATCGTTCTCATTCCCAAAACGTATAGCACTTCCCCTGGGATCAACATTCACGCTGTCACCTTACCGGCAGGAATGAGCCGTCTCAGTTATGCCGAAGGCCATACGGCAAAGTCCCATTCAAGTAACGACAAGATTATAGCGAAATACAAACAAACAATCCCCACTCATTTCACTTATAGTCCTTCGATACTGGGTTATCATCATTTGTCGCGATTCCTTGACACCGGACACGTTGAACCTGCCATCGTTCGTACGATGGACGTCACCGCACACAAAACGTTGGCTGATCTGGGCAAGGCAAAGGCGATGGGATCGAACAATCGAAAACAGTGGACGGAGCTAAGAGCACTCGATGAGGCGCATAATAATCCGACCCTGTATACCGAGGACGGGAAGCAACTTTACGGCGCGTTGCAGGCGAACCCCACAGGAGAAGAGAGTTATCCTCATCTGAGCGACCTCGGAGGCGCCGGTGCTTTTGCGGCATCGGCTGAATTTGGCAAAGTGACCAACTCCAGTCCGCTCAAATTAGACTACAAAGACGCAAACGGTAAACTCAATCAGGCTGCTGTTCAGCAAATCGTGCAGATCAAGGACCTGTCCGATATGATCCTCATGGATTTCATTATGAGCCAGGCAGATCGTTTTAGTGGCAACATGCACTGTCAAAAGATCTACGTGTGGATTGATAACGGTGTTCTGAAGCACAAGGCCCGGAAGAGCGATCCAGCAAAAGCGGCCGAACCGGCGAAGCAAATTCCTCCCGAAGCCGTTTTAATCAATCGCATGATCCTGAAGGACAATGACGCTGGCCTCATCAGCGGTAATTCAGCCAAAAGTTACCATCTTCTAGAAAAGATCAGCCATATCGATCCCAAGACCTATAACCGGGTTCTTAAACTGCAAGGGGAGCTTCAAAAACCAGAAGTTGCGCAGTGGTATCAGACCGAACTTCTCTTTACGGCGGCTGACTTCTACACGGTGAAGAATAACGTGGATCAAGCTATCGGTATCCTAAGCAACCGCAAAGGCAAGGGTTTGTTTTTGGACGCCAGCTTGAGTGTGGCCTTAGGACTGGACGAAGACAAGGAATAAGGCTGTCGAAAACTCGAGCGCCTTGATTCGAGAGACTCAGGGCCATTGCTTCGGCGGCTTTGTCCAGCTTCCACTCACAACGACCTGCGTCTCGTCTACTAGTGAATTATCGTGGATGAGTCGGGCCACACGCTCTAACTGGATTCGAACACAGCCATGGGAAGCCGCATAGTCGGGGACAATTGGGAAATAATGCAGAGCAATGCCTCGGCTCTGCTTGAACCACGTGACGTATGTAGCGCGTGAGTCGCTGTTAAGCCTTCGTTGGAAGCCTTGAACGGGATACGTTCCCTTCGGCGTGCATTTGGACCCTGATCGACGACTGGTAGTCTCGTCATCACAATTGAGCCCTCTCAGGCCTGCACCGGGCGACGTTTTAAATGGTCCTGTTTCCTGGCTGTCAGCTTGAGGTCCAGTCCAGGTAAGTATGAGCGAGTGATCAGGATCATCCAGGCTTACTGAGATCTCCTGTATGAACGTCTGAGGAAAATCATCGTTTCGCAATGGATGAGATGTCAAAGTTAGAAGCGGAACTTTGAAAGTAGGTTTTCCCGCGTCTAATGCCTCGAGCTTCTTTGCACGAGCGATGCGCTCCTTCAGCGTTACTTTCTTCGGGAGTGATTTCCTGGGCTTTGCCTTCCGGGAACGGATGGATTTTGTGATCCGACGGCTTTTTAACTGCTTTTTCTTCCGTGGCATAGGTGGTTCGGTTTTATGGTTTTTTCGTTTCTGCGACTTGAATTCGTTACTAAGCGTACTCAGACGTCGCTTTTTGATCAGGTGTTGTTCATACGTTGGCTTCTACCCACGCAGCAATAGTACTTTGACTATGCACTAGGCCGAAGAGTTTGTCAGGGCAGCTTGTTCCGCCTGGCCGACAATAACCTGGTGCAAAATCGTGGCCAAAAATCTTTGTGCGTGGAATACAGTATTGCTCAATCAACCAGCGAATGAGTGCTGCGGAAGCGGCAACCTGCGGAGCCGCGAGCGAATCTGTTTCACTGCCAACGTGTTCGATGCCGATTGAGTTTTGGTTCGCGCCCATGCAATGATTCGAACGGTCGCTATCGCTGACCATCTGGTAAATGTCGCCGTTTCGATCGATGACGTAGTGCGCAGAAACCTGCCGGCCATCCGCTTTTTGAAATTCCTCCAGGGTGCTGGCAAGCGAACCTTCAGTGCAGTGTAAGACAATCTTGTCGATCCTGGCTCCATTACGGCATGAATGATTCGGGCTCTGAATGAACTGTTTGATTACCGGTTTTGCATGAGGATTACTGCTGCCATGACCGACCCGCTTCATCGTTAGCGTGGGCTTTACTGGTATGGCTCGGCGCGCTGAAATTGTTATCCTAACAATATCGTCAGTGCTTAGTCCGAGCGCAGCTGCCAGTCCTGGTGATAAATCTGCCACGCGTCCAGTGGAAGGATGCGGTCCCCAGTCAACCGGGCGTGCATCCGCGGCGCGACCGTTCGCGGGATTCTCGACTCGCGCAAGAGCGCGCCGCAAAAATTCCCTCGGCGTGTCGACGTAATTCCAACGGCATGCGAAATAGTATTGATCGGGGTTAAGTCTCCGGCCAAGTCCGCTTGTTCCGGGGGGCGGGGCCGGCAGAAACAAGTATGAATATTTCGGATTTTGAAGATCGGCCTTGGTAAAGAGAGCAAGGTCTTCGTTCGCAGCCATCCCGAGATCGTGCGGCCCGCCAAAGGTGGACATTTTGCCTTCCACCCGGAAAAGAATTTCCTCCGGCTGTGTCGGTAACGGCCGCACTGCGGCGATCTTTCTCGGCGGCTTCGACCGGGATTTTCGAGACGAAGATTTCGCGCCTTTCCGGATTTGCTGCGGCGAACGCCGTGTAGCTTCCTTTCGCGACTTTAATTTACGCTTGGGCGGACGCATTCGCCTTCACTCAGTGCTCAGGGCCAGGCGGAGCCTTTGGTATATCCAAGGGTTTCAAGTACCCCGCGGTCGAGTCCGCGCAACACGTGGCGCATTAGATCGATGGTGCCGTCCGCGAGGAAATACGCGCCGTGAATGTCTCCCACGTCCGACTTGAAGAAGCTCGAGCAATCCACATCCCAGACATTGTCCGTCGGCGAAGATGGATCCGCCAACGGCGGACGAGTTGAGAGACCGCTGCGACCAAGGCGGCGCATGCCGAAATGTTTTAGACCGGCAGACGCGCCGAGGACAGTGTCGCGCCCGCTGTAAAGCGCAGTAATCCGGTAAGTGAGATTAGCCACGGCATTGCCATCATTGTTATCAGGCGCGCCCATGTCAAACAAGTCGCTGTCCACATCGGCTGCAACCATAAGGAGCTGATTGACGAGACTAACGAGCAAAGGCTGATTCTTACGTGTCCACGCCGCAGCCATTGCTTTCTGCACCACATAATTTCCCATGCTATGAGAAATCAGGGACACCTTCGCCTTACAAGCTTTCGCCGGATTTTTGATGGTAGCGTCCTGTTTCTGGACCAGCCAATCAAACAATTTGCTTAACACGTCTGTTAAGTCTCGAGCGCACAGGCGCGCATGCGAACGATCAGGCTCATAACCGAGGGTGCTGCCGCGCGATGGCCAGTCATAAAGAATGCAGAGACCGAGGCTCTCGGGACCGTCAAAAAGTCTTCCACAAAGGTCCTGATAAAATCGAGCGGCCTTTGCAAACGTTTGATTAAAACCATGAACGAGAATCGTGACGTGACTTTGTTTCTCGTTCTCTGCCTGGTCATGCGCAGGAAACTTATCCGCCGCCGCGACCAGAAGCTTCTGGAAATTGAGGCTGGTGACTTGACGCCAATTCTTGATGTCTGTCAGCGGTTGCTTGTCACTGACCCAGTATGTGACGCCATCGAAATTGACGTCAGGTCCGACGCCACCCTGGCTCCTATCATTGATCATCCAATACTTAGGCATGTTATTGAGAGGTTAGGTTAATGCACCAGGCGAATCGTCCAAAAATCGTCCGAGAGGTTATCGGTGAGTAAATAAGAATAGGGCATGGTGAAATAACCTTTTTTCCCCCAGCTCGAGGCCCATGAATTGCGCACCACGAAGCGCTCGGTCTTGTCGTCGTAACCGACCGCAAGGACGGCATGGCCGCCGACGACTCCTTCTCTTGGCTTGGGCATTTGCAGCACGCCCGTCCTGGCGACCTCCGCGCTCTCGAAGCTGTCGTAAACGGTAAAGCCAAAAACGAATGGAAAACCGTCTGCGAGACAGCCTTTCATCTGCGAAAGCGTCCGGTCAACTCGTTGATAACTCACCGCGCGGAATTTCTTTGCATCTTTGTAACAGGACGACGGCGGTTTCTGCCTCGGCTTGGCGCCGGAAGGCCAGAGATTGGTGTTTGAATCGGCGGGAGTATCGTCGTAGGACCACTCGGTTTCCGGGCAAGCGCCTTGTTTAGCGACACTTTTTATGCCGTCGCGAATCTGCGCGCCGTTATCGAGCGGCACGCTGCGCTCAATGCTTCGCTCGTTGTAATAGATGAAGAGACGCGATGGGATGAAGTCGCGCAATTTTTGCTTCTTGCGATCGAACTCGATGGCCGCTGCGATTGCGTTGGCGGTGCACGAACCGATTTCTCCCTGATTATAAACTTTAGGACAGTGTCTGCGCAGATCGGCCTTGGTGGGAAGCACGCGCAGCTTTGCCAGCGGTGCGGAATAAAGATGATCGCGGTTATCGGGAAGGTCCGGCATCCAGCCGAACCCGAAACGGCTATTTTTTCTTAGTACTTTTTTCATTGGTCACGACTTGAGAGTTGAAGTGCGTTCCATCGCGGAACGCAGAATTGGAGGATTCTCATTTGATTTCTGCAGACAATGGTTGGCCACCTGCTGCGTTTGAGCCTTTTACAAGATTTAGGAGCTGCAGTTCAAGACTTCTTTCCAAGCAGTGAAGTCGTTTCAGCAAAGCTGTTTACCGCTAGGGCATAAAATGCTCGTGGCGTTTTACGAAGATTCGCCGAATCATAGTTAGATAGAACGCTGAATTAGTATGCGCGGAGTTCAAATTAGCTATCTGATTGAGCACCCGGAATACATCCCGCAATTGGGACAATGGCTGTTCGAACAGTGGGACTCTATCCTTGGAGAAAAAAACCCTGAGGCTCGAATCAAAAAACTGAAGACGCACATGAATCGAGATAAATTGCCTATTGCATGGGTTGCGCATGCGAATGGACAACTTCTCGGAACCGCCGCCCTTCGCGTGCATGATCTTGAGGGACGCCAAGATCTGACTCCTTGGCTCGGCGGAGTCTTTGTAGGCCCACATTTTCGCCGTCAGGGTATTGGTGCCGCACTATGTGCCGCCGTCGAGGACGAGGCTCGGTCGCGAGGTATACACACGCTATACTTGTTCACGCTCGACAAACAGGCGTGGTATACACGCCTCGGCTGGTCAATAATCGGCCCGTGCGTTTGGCACCAGAGGCCCGGTGATATTATGTGCAAACTGCTGCAAACGATCTAGCCAAACACAGCAGCTAATGTCTTCACTGCATTATGCTCGCGTAACCAGCTTAGCCTCCAACGAACACAGCGCCGATGTGCGAAATAGCAGACGCAACGAACTTAAAATACGCCGCTATGCCTTGTAGAGAGTTCTCATTGCCGTTTTATTGCCGCTTTTGGCTTTGGCCCGGCCCGTTTCACAGGATCGCATAGAGATTGCATTTAGATCGCCGGGTGTATCAACATACGGCCCGGTGTGATCCCCGAAGCCTCTACGCTTCCGAAATGAATGCGGCCGATTTTGACAAGCTAAGCGACGAAGAAAAAGAACACTTCTTTCAGTGTCCAAAATGCGGTGACTTCGTGGACAAATGCGAACTTCGGAACGTGATCTTTCACGTGACAGACCACAAGCCAAAGCCTCACATTCCAAGAATCATAGGGAAACCAATGCCGGAGCGTCCTTCCGGTGATTAGGATCGCGCCAGAATCGTTTTTTGATTGCCGGATGGCAAATGATCCGGCCACAATCAACAGGGAAAGCGCAAATGAAAACAATAGTGATCTTGATCGTTGGGCTGATGCTCGCAGGCTGCGGATCAATGGAAAACCATGTTCGTAATCGTGATGAAGGTGCGCGGCGATCGGGTGTCGTACATCAACCGGTCAGCAACGACGGCGAAGTTCGTGCGGTGGACACGATATGCGCTTGCCCTTGATGATTAAACCATGGCGTTGCCTCAACCTACCGACCCGCTTCACAGGATCGCGCTAGATTGCGAATTGATCGCCGAACGCGTCAACGTAGCGCCAATGTCATCGACGAGTCCTGCACCGCGTTTAGATTGCAAATGCCGTCCGATTTATAGTTAGATGCAATAAGCCGCATGTCCGACGCAATCGCTGGAGCACTCGTAGGCGGACTTATCGGCTTCATATCCGGACTTGCCGTTGCGGTGCTGTCGATATTATGGACTTATCGCCGCGACCAGTATGGCGACGCACTGGCAACGCACCGCGAATATTTGTCTTGGCTGCGAGGTCTCGTGCCGGAATGTGAGTTGATCGTTGCGAGCATTGAGGAGTTGCGACCGACGTATGAGGGAATGCTGTCTGGCGGTGATCTTCGATGCCCCACCAGACGACTAAACTCTGATTTCTTAGCTGCTGCTCGCCTTGGCGTCATGAAGCATCCTAGAGGAGGCCAGTTATTCCCGCGCTTGACCCGAGCATATCGCGACGTGGTGCACGTGAACGAAATGATGTCCCGATTTGAGACAAGATATGGCGAGGTGGCAAGTTTCCCGAATCCAAGGGAGGCGATTCAAGGGATTCTTGGTCCTACGACAGCATGCATGCCCGGCGTTCGTGCGTCGATTGAGGCGTTGCTAGCGGCGGCTCGCGAGCAGGAACAGCTGGAGTCGTTGCATCCGCCCACCGTCTGGCAGCCAGACTGAGCTGCTAGAATCGTTTTTGATTGCCGGACGGTGAGTGATTCGGCCATTATGTCATTCGACGATTTCTCCACGCCAGTACGCTGGTTTCAAATCATCAATTTCAATGATTCCCAAAACGCCGCAGCACGTATGCGCCGCGATGGCGGGAGCTAATTTTGTTGCTATGATGCAAATCCTCACACGAGATTCTGTCCCATGTTTGCTTCAAATAGCCATCGGCATTTTCGCTGTGACTTTGCCGCTGAATCTGCGCGTTTATGTTCTCGATGACGATTTTCCAGCGTATCACGAGCAGGGAAATAAAAGCGCACGCGTCAACATCCTTTTCTGCAGATTCTTGGGTTTAGTGGCGCTAAACATTCTCGGATTCGCGCTTTTGTTCTTTTATCTCGGCTGGCTACCCGGGATTCTGTTCATACTAACCGCAGTCGGATTCGTATTTTCGCTATTTCCGGGCGCAGGACGCGGAGCCATCTCGCGTATCGCGCGACGAGTTGTGTTGTCTCTCTTTCGTCGCGTTCCGCCCGTTGAAACCACGAGCTACCCCGATGCCGGCCTCTCAAAACATCCAAGATGACAAAACAGCAATACGCCGCATTGACAGAAGCACAGAGAGAGATTCTTAATGCCAAGAGACACGAAAAATACACGACGCTAACTAAAGATGAAAAAAGGGCCAAGGCCGGTTATAAGCCACATGCGCTACTTTCTGATGCACAGAAAAAGAATAAGCGGAAACGAAACCGAGAATGGATGCGTCGTTGGTATTTAGCCAATCCTGACGAAGCGCGTCGGAGAAGCCGCGAAAATTACGCCAAACACGCGCGTAAGCGTATCGCAAAAATAGCTGAGTGGAAGCGGACAAACCGAGATAAGGTCAGAGCTTCTTACTGGCGAAAAATTGAGAAAAATAGGGCGCGTGATCGTGCTCGCCAAGCTGACGTGAATGCAAGGTGTCGTTCACGCCGCCTTTTGGATCACGGCTACAACATGAAGAGAAGATTACAAGCATCCCTATATCAAGCCATTCGTCTATACGGGGTTGGAAAGAAACCACACACAATGCGGCTGGTTGGTTGCACAATAACAGAGCTTTCGAAGCACGTAGAATCCAAATTCCTAGCGGGCATGTCGTGGAGCAATCAATTAGAATGGGAGATCGACCATATTAAGCCATGCTCCAGTTTTGATCTGTCCGACCCCGAGCAACAAAGGCAATGCTTCCACTATACTAACTTGCAGCCTTTGTGGAGAATCGATAATCGCATCAAAGGTGCCCGGTATGCCCCCGTTTCTTGAGATTGTCAGCGATGATCTCCCAGTGTTTCACGCGGTCTGCTTCTGTCTCTTGAGAGACCGCTGTTCAAAACGAGTCGTGACTTCCTCGAAGTCTTGATACGCTTCTGGTACATCCTCTGCACGAGCCGCCGCGATGTACGCCCTTCAACACTTTATAGTAACCCCGAATCAACGTCCCATAGGTATCATACACCACATTTTCATCGGCGTACCCTGCGGTAACCGCAACACAAAGACGCTCGTGAAAATATATAAACGGCTTCATGGTATGGTAGGCGTCGTGGTTTTCTCGGATGAGTTTCGCTTCGCCCGCCGTCAGCTCCTTCGGAAACTTTATTCCGATCTTGTCACATTCGTCGATAACCGCCTTTTCAAGTGCATCGAATCGATCGACGTCCAAGAGACCAAATGCTGCCGCAGTGCAATTCCAAGCGTTTGCCTTGCGGATTTGCCACCAAACTTGCAAGAGCGAACCTAAAGCTAACAAGGCTGCCACGGCCTGAATTGTCGGCGCATAGTTCGTACTAAACTCTTCGAGTGTCATCGGGATCGAATGATTCTGCCGTTTTTCCTCTCCACACCGCAATGACAAAATGCTATAAGCGCCGCCCCCGCGCCAGAATCGCGCCTAGAACCGTTTTTGATTGGCAATGATCCGGCCAGTATGCCATCGACGATATGAAAACCGTTCTTTTAATCCGAGTGTGATAGCGCTCATGGTCTGTGTTTTTCTCATTGCAGTCGAGAGGCCATCCTTCGCAACGGACGCGGATCAAGTAGCAGCCGTGCTGAAAGGTGAAGGTGTGACGATTGGCGCCGGCGACGGTTCTTCATTTGACAAAGCCATCATTGTTTCATGCGGCTCATCTATCGAAAGAATTCCTAGCAGATTACAAATACATCGCGCTTCGATACCGATGGTTTCAAATCAGCAGCGGATCGAGACGAACGAGCACATGGGCGATTTCAAAAAAGCGTAAAGTTTTTTGCTCGCGTCACGTCGCACTTCCCGCTAAAATGAATTTCCATGATTCCGCTTTTATCGGGCGGTCACGAGAGAAGCCAATCAGATTAGACGCCTAGCAGCTCTTATGCGACAGCTCACGGTTATACTGACCGCACTAGCGGTTGCCACATTCCAAACGCACGCCGGAGGTCTCGACTGGCTTTTTGATGCTGCTAACAACGATGATATCGCACGCAGACAAGCCCAATTCCTGGTGTGGGATGGTGTGCCGCATCCCTTCTCAGCGAGTTTCGAGAAGGTAGACATTGTAGACAAAGATTGGCCTTTTTATCTCTTTCACGTTGTAATCACCAGTTCAGGCGCCGGAGTACAGCGCGATCGCAGCTCATACCTGGTCTGCTTCAAGCTGACTGAACGTACAACCGAATTCCGCATAGTTACCGTTATTCAAAACGCTTCAGACCCCCCGACAGAAAACGAGATTAGGATAGATAAGCGTCTTAACAGATGGCCAGTTTCGCCGCCTTGGAAAGCAGGAGATGATCTACCATACAATATCAAGCCTCCTGGCTTGAGCATCGTGTTAGACAAGTGTCGCGCAGGATCAGACCAATAACACCGTTACCCTTCCTACCGGTAACGCAGGTCCAATTCATCTCACGTAGTGGCGACAATGTTCGCTTTCATTGCAAGCGGCCTGATTACGGAATCAAATGGCGATTACGAAGTCTCAATCCTGACACACCGATCTAAAATGAAAAAGAGCGGTTTGGAGTCACCGCTTCAAGTTCAACAAACGCGGTCAGCTTTTCATCCGCTCGCACAACGAAACACTTTCCGTCATCGCGATGTGCGTCAGCAACGAAGATCGTTCGGCCAGGGGCAAATCACGGCTGATACATCGTCCCAACTCTATCAGGCTTTGCTTAGATTCTTAGCGGGCCTTCGGATTGAAGGTCATTCGCTCGAGAAAATCCATGGCTCAAACGCAAGCTTGCGGTTCCCTGCCTTCCTAACTGTTGAAAACGATTTACGCTCGAAAGATAAACAACCATATTTGGGCGTGACCGGTCTCGTTATCCTTTCGCTGCTCTGTGTGGCCGAAGTGCTGCCGTCGCCGGCCCGAGCGCAGTCCGCCGTCTCCGCTGCCATTCCCGAGATGGCCCGACTTGCCAAGGTACTCGCGGGAGATTGGAATACAGTGGAGATCGTGCAGCACGGCCAGCCTGTTGCCGAGGGCGCCGGTCGGCGAGGCACAACACAAGTCAGGCTAACTGGTGGTGGGACTGCGCTGGTTTCCGAAGGGCATTCCGTTGGTACTGTCGGAGGAGACCTGCGTTGGTTCATTACGATCTGGTGGGATTCGAACGCGAAGACCTATCGCTTTCTCACTTGCTTCAAAACGTCAGCGGATGCCGGTTGCGAACTACGAGGCACGGCGCATTGGGAAGGCGAGACATTCGTCAATGATTACGAGGAAGTGATCGACGGTAAGCGAACCAGGATTCAAGATCTCTGGACCGATATTACGCCCAACTCGCACAAATTGACCGAGGCACACGATACCGGCAATGGCGTTATGAAGCCCTATGTTGTCTCCCGTAGCACTCGACAATAAGTGCTCACATCATGCTTCGATCGCGTTTCTATTGCAGAAAAATCTGCATGTTCTGAAAGTCAAAAGTCACCGCGTAAGGCTTGAGAAAATCGTGGCCGACCATGCCTGCAAGATGAAAACCAAACATGTTTTCCCACGGGAACGGCCCATCGTAGAGACCCGGCACGTTCTCTTCCTTTATCTCCCCGAAGGAAAGATGACGTACGGTGTATGGCACAATTTTCAGCTTCCCACCGCCGCCCGCGCCTTCTTCAGCTTTGTTTTTCTCAAGCTTGATTCCGGCTTCCTTGATAACCGACTCCGTCAGTTTAACACCCGCGCCCATCAATCCTGAGTCAACGAAAAGCAGCGTGGGCGGAAGCGTCTCTACGCGACCCCAACCCACCATGAAATGGTCGCTCGCCATCCAGATCGGAACCGCGACTCTATTGCCCGGCGACTTTTTAAGTTCCTCCAGGCTTTTGGCGTCCTTCCGGCGCAGCACAAGCTCGCCGTGTGGATAATCCATGGTTGCCAGGAAATGGTAGAACAGAGTGGTTCCGATAATTCCGTCGATTTGTTTCACGCCGAATCCTTCCGAAAGTTGGCGCAGTGGAAGCATTGCGGTGGGCACATTTTTGATGGTCCAATCGCCGATGGTGAGTGACTCAATCCGCCCAAGCCGAACCTCAGTGTGCTGCCCGCCCGAAAAGGTGCCTTGCACTGCGGCGAATTGCGGAGCACCGAGCTCCTTGGCAAAGTCTGTGTCGAGCGTGACCTCCGAACCCCCGGTATCGATAAAGAAGGTGACTTCCTTACCGCCGTTCACGCGTACGTTGACCACCGGCAGCGGATCGGTCTTTACGAACTTCACATGCGTACTTGTCCCGTTGCCTTGCAATTCATAAGGCGTCTGGCCCTTGAAGCTTTCCAACATCGCAACGTTCAGTGTCGGATACTGCTCAATAATCAGCTTGTTGCTGCTCACGTCTACGCCGTTCAGCGAGGCTGCCGCCCTTTGGAAATCGTCGCGGCGATAAAACGCCTCGGCCAGCATGACCTTGGCGTCGGTATCATTTGGCCGCAGGCTTATCGCCTTTTCCAGCCATCTCTGTGCATCATCCAATCGATTCGAAAGCAATGCGATGCGACCCAGCCGAAGAGTTGCTGAATAGTAGTTAGGCTGTTGAGCGGCAATTTGCGCATAGAGTTTGCCGGCGTCAGCAAACTTCCCAAGCTGAAAGAGCCGATCGGCCGAATCAATTTCTGGTTGCTTGGGTTCGGATGCCGCTTGTCCTAGAAAAATACAAGACGCGATAACTACAGCGACGGTACAGGCAATGTGTTTGTTCGTAGACATAAGAATTGATAGTGCGATGTGGGCATTTCATCTGCAATGAGGTAAAGATCCGCCCCACAAAAAATTGGGCGACCTGGAAGCTCTACGGGTTCATCAATGGCGGGAAAAACACGGCCACTGAGGCGTTCGCCGCCAGCAAAAGCAGGCAATCAGAAGTGAGGCGAGAAAAAAAGCGGATCGTCCAAGCGAACCGGGAATACAATTTGTGGATAGCGTTAGAGTTTTCATAAACGCGCCATAAACAATCAGGTGCTACGTTGCGAGGCAAAAGCCGCGCGCTCAGAAAGTAACTCCTTTTCTTTGATTAATTCTTCGGAGCGTGGCCGGCGCTAACGAAGGCCTCTCCGGCGAGTTTGATGATGGAAGGCTAATCGACTTTCGCTTTCGTGAACTGACGTTCAAGTCTCTCTCCTAGCGCACCACAACGTTCGTGAGTGCGAAATTTATTTTCGCCCGATGCACAACCCGGTTAGACTCCAGCGAACTCAGCGCCGATGTGGCGAAATGGCAGACGCAACGGACTTAAAATCCGTTGGGCCGTAAACGGCCCGTGCCGGTTCGAGTCCGGCCATCGGCAATTCTTCTTCGGAGAATGTAAATCGTTAAATCGTTACATCGGAAAACGATTCACGATTGGCGAATTACTAATTACCATCCAGAAATGGAACGGCCACTTTTTATTCCGGTGATTCTTGGAACTGCTCGTCGGGGACGGAAAAGTGAACACGCTTCGCGCTTTGTTTTTGAGCAAACAAAGAGACGTGCGGATATAGAGACCGAGCTGATCGACGTGTGCGAGCTTCCTATGAAACTCGATGACGCAGGCGAGCAAATGAAAGACCCAAAATTCTCAGCGACCATCCAGCGTTGCGACGGACTCATTATAGTAACTCCGGAATACAATCATGGTTACCCCGGCCTTCTGAAGCACGCCCTCGACATGAATCTGGAGGAGTATATTCACAAAGCCGTGGGGATCTGCGGAGTCTCAGCGGGTCTGTTTGGCGGGGCACGTGTGATCGAAGGTCTGCTGCCGGTCATGCGCGAGCTTGGCCTGGTAACGATCTTTTGGGACGTGAATTTTGGAAACGTGCAAAATCTTTTCGATGAGCAGGGAAATTTGCTCGATCAAAGTTATGTGCGACGTCTCGACAAATTTCTGAATGAATTGATCTGGATGGCGCGAGTTCTTCGCTACGGACGAGAGAACATTCCAGAAGTTAAGGCGGAGTAGCTGAGTAATGTCGAAAGACGCGCTAGCCGAGCGAATGGAACGCCTCGGCATTCGGGCTTCCGACTTTGAGGAAACCTTTGCGCGATCAAGCGGGCCGGGAGGTCAAAACGTAAACAAAGTAGCAACCGCCGTAACGTTGCGGCACAGGCCAAGTGGCATCAGCGTGACGGTTCAGGATTCGCGCTCGCAAGCAGTGAATCGCAAGCTGGCCCGCGAACGACTGCTCGACGCGATCGACAGCGATCAGGAAAAACGTCGCTTGGCGGAGATCGCAAAAAGAGAAAAAGCGCGGCGAAGAAAATCCCCGCGCCCAGCTCGTTTGAAGAAGCGAATTCTGGAATCGAAACGAAAACGCGGTGAGCTAAAGAAACAGCGGGCGAAGGTCGAGATTTAGTATATTTTCTTCGCTCTAAATACGTCTGGCGATGCGACCTGCGACGAATCGTTTGTTGAAGAAACAATTCACGCTATGAAAAAAGCAATTATACTTGGTTCGGCGTTTTCCGTTCTCGCCTTGATGCTTATCTCTTGTTCGAGTGAGCCCGAGACGACTAGCACCACAACCCGCCAGACGACTGTTACAACGGCGCCCCCGCAGCCGGTCGGTCAAACAACTACCACAACTACGCATCGCATGGGTGGCGGCTACTGATCGGTGGAAACCGGCAGCTAGAAGTGACAGGTGCTGGCTTTTGTAGCCACGGCCCTGTGGGTGGGCCGTTCCCTCCTGATGTGCAAACAGTGCCGAAGCGGACTGACCACAGGTGCGCAGACCGGACGGATCCGTCCTGCCGCGAACCGATAGCTACAAGATTCACGAAATCGGCTTACGATTTTTCTGCCGGGTCCTCGGCGGTTTGGGCTTCTTCCTGCACCTGGCTGACGACTGGCGCAATGGCCTGAAGCTTTTCGCTATTGCGGAGATCCATCAGTTTTACACCCATCGTATTTCGACCGGTTTCGCGAATTTCCTTGACCCGCGTGCGTACCATCTGGCCTTTGTTGGTGATGAGCATGATCTCATCCGTCTCGCTGACCGTGAGTGCGCCAACCACGTTGCCGGTTTTCTCACCGGTTTTCATGGTAATAATGCCTTTGCCGCCGCGCGATTGCCGCCGGTAATCATCGAACGACGTCCGTTTGCCAATTCCATTTTCGCCGGCGACCAGCAGCATGGAGTTTGGATCGACAATGGCGCTGGCCACCACGTGGTCGCCTTTCCCGGGGCGAATCCCCCAGACGCCGACTGTGTTGCGGCCTTGATCGCGCAGTTGTTCCTCGTGAAATCGCAAGCTCATTCCATACTTGGTGATAAGCACGATTTCGTTATTGCCATTGGTTAGCTTGGCATCAATTAACCGATCGCCTTCCTCGATCTGGATGGCGATGATTCCGCCACGGCGGACATTCGCGTAATCGGAGAGATTCGATTTCTTAACAATGCCGGACCGCGTGGCGAACACGATGTGGAAATTTTCGTCCCAGGTCTGATCGACAGCGCTTGGTCCGGTGCCGGATTTTTTTGACTGAACCCGGATCGTCGCGGCGATCTTTTCATCGGGCTTCAGCTCGAGAATATTTGCGATCGAGCGGCCTTTGGCGGCGCGGCCCATCTCGGGGATTTCGTAAACTTTTTCCACGTAAGCGCGTCCGGCCGCAGTAAAAAACATCAGGTAGTCGTGCGTGGTCGCGGTAAAAAGATGCTCCACGAAATCGCCTTCCTCCTCCTCGGTAGCGCCTTCGCGCGTTTGCATCCCGATCACGCCCTTACCTCCTCGCCGCTGGGCACGAAACGCGCTCACAGCCGTGCGTTTGATAAAGCCCCCATGAGTAATGCTGATGATGCAACCCTCGTTAACGATGAGATCCTCCATGTTGATCTCTGCCTGATGAGGAGCGAGCTCGGTCAGGCGCGGCGAACCGTATTTGTCGCGAATTTCACGAAGCTCTCTTTTGATAATCGTGAAGACACGCTGCTCTTTGGCCAGGATGTCGCGAAGGTCTTTGATCGATTCGAGTAGTTCCTTGTACTCCTTGTCAATCTTTTCTCGCTCGAGCCCGGTGAGCTGATACAGCCGAAGATTTAGGATTTCGTCAGCCTGATGTTCGCTGAAGGCATAGCGGCCATTTGTCAGGCGGGCCTCACTGCGAATCAATATGCCGATCTGCTCGACCTGACGCTTGGTGAATTCGAAGGCCAGCAATTTTACTCGGGCTTCATCGCGACTGGCGGATCCGCGAATAATCCGAAGAAATTCGTCGAGATTAGCGAGCGCAATGAGATAACCCTCGAGCGTTTCGGCGCGCTCCTCCGCTTTACGCAACTCAAAGCGAGTGCGGCGCAGCACAACATCGCGCCGATGCTCGATGTAGCAGGCGTTAGCTTCCTTGAGAGAAAGCAGTTTGGGCCGTCCGTGATCAATCGCCAGCATGATCACCGCGAAGGAGCTTTCCATCGCGGTGTGCTTGTAGAGATTGTTGATCACGACTTTTGGATTGCCGTCACGCTTCAGCTCGATAACTACCCGCGTATTTTCATCTGACTCGTCACGAACAGCGCTAATGTCTGTCAGCACTTTTTCATTTACCAGCGATGCGATGCGTTCGACGAGGGTCGCGCGATTGACGTTGTATGGAATTTCAGTGATGACGATTTGTTCTTTGCCGCCTTTGAGCTCTTCGATGCCGGCCTTGCCGCGCACCTTCATACTGCCTCGCCCGGTCTCGAGATATTGTTTGATTCCCGACACGCCGCAGATGACGCAGCCGGTCGGGAAGTCGGGCCCTTTTACATGTTTCATCAGCTCCTCGAGCGTGATTTCCGGATTGTTGATTTGCTCACAGATTCCGTCAATCACTTCGCTGAGATTGTGCGGCGGAATATTGGTCGCCATGCCCACGGCGATGCCGGTTCCGCCATTAACGAGCAGATTTGGAAAGGCAGCTGGAAAAACCGTCGGCTCGGTGCGCGTTTCGTCATAATTTGGGACGAAATCGACCGTGTCCTTATCCATATCGGTCATCAGCGCGGCGCCGAGATGCGTCATGCGGGCTTCGGTGTAACGCATCGCCGCTGGGGGATCGCCTTCGACGGAGCCGAAATTACCCTGACCGTTGACGAGCGTTTCACGCATCGCCCACGGCTGGGCCATGTGGACCAGCGTCGGATAGATCACCGCTTCGCCATGCGGGTGATAATTTCCGCTTGTGTCACCGCAAATCTTCGCGCATTTGCGATGCTGTCGTCCCGGAAAAAGAGAGAGATCGTGCATCGCATAAAGAATTCTTCGCTGCGATGGCTTGAGCCCGTCGCGCGCGTCCGGTAACGCGCGCGAAATAATGACCGACATCGAGTAATCGAGAAAGGACCTCGATACTTCTTCGGCTACATTTATCGGTTCAGCTTTTTCGTTTGGGTTAAGCATGACGTTTGGATTTATCCATGCGCTGGCAAGTACGCGGAAGGACGCTCCGTAAGGAAACGCTCTTCCCAAATTCGGGAGGTTTCATCAGCTTGTCTAATTGTTACGGGAGGACCGATCCGCGCGTCGCTCGCCAGCGAAATTTTCAAGAAATCCAACGTACCGCGGATGGTTCTCTCATAATCCCGGCACAGTTCCTCGTACTCGACCCGGAAGGGAGCAATGCCGATTCGCTGAAAAAATGCGTACCAGATATTCTCCTGTCGCTCGGCTTCTCTAAGAGACTGCTCGATCAACTGCGCATCGAATTGCGGTTCTCGTAAGGCTGTTTTTCCCTGCTGTACTTTCCAAAGACCGGTCTGAAGAGCTCGAGCTGTGGACAATGCTTGCCGCAGTTTGTGGCGCCGAACGATGTGCACAAAGCGAAGGCGTGGGAACGCGTTTCGCAACATTGTGAGATCATCAGTCGCTGCGTCGCCAAAAGCATGAGTACCTCGCAGTCGAGCAAGGAAATCCTCCAGATACCAACTCATTAGTTTAAAGCCGAACACCTCATTGCGGCTTATCTTCGTATCGACGATGCCGCGCACGTAGCCCGGATAATCAGCATTTGGATTTAGTCCGAGCTCGGCTCCGTAGCGGCCTTCGGACTTTGGGAGGAAAAATTGTTTCGGCATGCCCGCCTGCCGCGTGGCGCGCAAGCCATCCGTCAACAAATTGCTACCCGAACGCGGAATTGTGCAGACAACGTAACAGCGTCGCGGATGGCGTAGTTTGTGAAACAAGCCCCCCATCTTGGAACTTACACGTCGAGGTTTCGCACATTCAGCGCGTTGTCTTCGATGAATTGCCGGCGCGGCTCGACGACATCACCCATCAGAATCGTGAACATTTTATCGGCATCGACGGCGTTATCGTCGTTCAGGTCCACCTTCAGGAGTTTGCGTTTCTCCGGATTCATTGTGGTCTCGAACAATTCTTTGGCGTTCATTTCGCCGAGACCTTTGAAACGCTTGATCTGCACTCCGCGCCGGCCAATCTCCAAAATCTTTTCCAGGATTTCCGGAATTGAAAACAGCGGATGCAAAACCGCTTTTTCGCCTTCGCCTTCGATCAATTCAAAGATCGGCTGATCGCTGGTCGCGTAATGGGCGACTTTCAAACCTTTGCGGGCCAATTCGGCTATAATTTTTTCGATCGCAGCCGATTCGTGCAGCTCTACCAGTCTGCCGCGTCTGCGACTCCCGTCCGTCCGCACTGGCGCTTCGCTCAGCGGAAGCAATTCCTGACCAAGCTCGGCGTCGAACAGATTCAGGTCGAGATTCTCCTGATGAAATTTGCGCACCGCTTTCTCGTCATGAAAATAGTGTACGGTCTCCTCGTTTCCCTCGCGCACTTTTACCAGATACGTTGGAAGCTTGGCCGACTTCGGGTTTCGTTCGGCAAGATAAGTTTCGAAATCACCGCCGTGGCGGCGCACGGCTTCGCTTAACTTCGCAAGTTTCTCGAGCGATTCGAGAATGTCCTTCAATTGTGTTGCCGGGATTTCTTTGTCATCGGCTAGATTTCTCAGTCGCACGTCCTCGGCACCAAGCGAAATCAGGATTTTGTTTAGCCGGGCATCGTCATCGACATATTCTTCGCGTTTCTTCCGCTTGATTTGGTACAGCGGCGGTTGCGCGATGTAAATCCTGCCCGCACGCACCAGCTCGGTCATTTGCCGGAAGAAGAAGGTCAGCAACAGAGTGCGAATGTGCGATCCATCGACGTCCGCGTCTGTCATGATAATAATCCTGCCGTAGCGCAGCTTGGTGATATCGAAACGCCCTTCATCTTTGCCGTTGCCATCCTCTCTCGATTTGCCGATCCCAGTGCCGATCGCCGTAATCATCGACTGGATCTCATTGTTCTTTAGAAACTGATCCTCGCGCGCTTTTTCCACGTTGATCAATTTTCCGCGAATCGGCAGAATGGCTTGATAACGCCGGTCCCGTCCCTGTTTGGCCGAGCCGCCCGCTGAATCGCCTTCGACGATGTAAAGCTCAGTCAGTTCGGGATCGCGTTCGGAGCAATCAGCCAGTTTCCCTGGCAATCCGCCACCGGTGAGAGCGCCCTTGCGAATTGTTTCCCTGGCTTTTCGAGCCGCTTCTCGCGCCCGCGCTGCGGTGAGCACTTTGTCGAAAATCCGTCGTGCGACTGGCGGGTTCTTATCAAAAAAAGTCATCAACCCGTCGTAGACGACTGAGTTTACGATGCCGTCGATCTCAGTGTTGACCAACTTCACCTTGGTCTGCGATTCGAAACGCGGATTGGGCAACTTGACACTGAGCACACAAATCAATCCTTCGCGCACGTCGTCTCCGGAGATCGAAGGGTCCTTCTCTTTGAGAAAATTGCTTGATTTCGCGTACTGATTGACGGCCTTAGTGAGCGCTGTGCGGAAGCCAGTCAGATGCGTGCCACCATCCGGATTCGGGATTGAGTTGGCAAAAGGTAAAATCTGGTCGTTGTAGCTGTCGTTGTATTGGAGCACCACATCGAGAAACACTTCATCACGCTGTCGCGAGATGACGATCGGCTTCGGATGCAGGACCTGTTTGTTTTCGCCGAGCTGCTTTACAAATTCTTCGATGCCGTGTTTGTAGAAAAACTTTTCTATCTTGGCCGGGTCGTTGCGCTCATCCGTAAGCGTGATTTCCAAACCCGGATTGAGAAACGCCAGTTCGCGTAACCGCGTTGCGAGACGCTCGAATTTGAACTCCGTCGTGATGGTGAAAATCGTCGGGTCCGGAAGAAACGTGATCAGTGTGCCAGTGGTCTTTTTGTTTTTGACTTCGCCGATGACAGTCAATTTGTCCGTCGTCTTTCCCTTGGCGAAAGCCATGTGGTAGACCTTGCCGTCGCGCGACACTTCCACCTTGAACCATTCCGAAAGCGCGTTCGTGCATTTCGCGCCGACGCCGTGCAAACCGCCCGAATATTTGTAGGCGCCCTGTCCAAATTTTCCGCCGGCGTGGAGATTTGTTAGCACCAACTCGATCGCCGGCATTTTCCATTTGGGGTGAATATCTACGGGAATTCCACGGCCATTGTCGCGCACAGACAGCGATCCATCGACGTGGACGGTCACTTCTATTTTTGTGCAAAATCCGGCGAGATGTTCGTCGATCGAATTGTCCAGCACCTCGAAAACCAAATGGTGCAGACCCCTCTCATCAGGGTCGCCAATGAACATTCCAGGCCGTTTTCGGACCGCTTCGAGGCCTTCCAATTTATCGATTTGCGCGGCGTCGTACTTTTGTGCCGCGTCAATTCCAGTCGATCCCCCGCCAGCCGATTTTTCGACTGGAATTTCTTCTTGGGTTTTTAGCATAGATTAAGGCCGGAAGGAGCCTCGTAAGAGGATATCCAAAATGTCCCGATGAACAACTAATATCTCGCGCGTAATTCTGGATTGCTTGCGCTAGGGATTGGGCCAAAGACCAAACCTAAACTCAAGATATTGTATCCGCCGAGAGCTGCCAGGGGGACCGGCTCCTGAGCCTTTTTTCTCGCTGCTTGACCATGCGATTTTGAACCCGGAAGATGCGGTCTGTAATGCGCGCGCAAACCCTCTTGGAAGCAGGCTGGATTCTTCTGATTTTGGCTTTGGCGGCAGTGGCGACTTGGTTTATTTCGGGGTGGTTGTCGCTCATTTTTCTGGCGTTTTTTCTTTTTACCGTCGTCTTTTTCCGGGACCCGGATCGTCCTGTGCCGGCAGATCCGAATCTAATCGTTGCCGCGGCTGATGGCAGGGTCAGCGACATCGTTGAACTGGATGAGAAGGAAGTTCTAAAAACAAAAATGCGTCGCGTAGGAATTTTCCTGTCAATTTTCGACGTTCACACGAATCGAGCTCCGATCGCTGGACGCATTGTTTATCGTAAGCATCACGAGGGTCTCTGCCTCGATGCTCGCGATCCACATTGCTCTGAGAAAAATGAAGCGACCTGTCAATTTTCGACGTTCACACGAATCGAGCTCCGATCGCTGGACGCATTGTTTATCGTAAGCATCACGAGGGTCTCTGCCTCGATGCTCGCGATCCACATTGCTCTGAGAAAAATGAAGCGTGGACATGGGCGTTCGAAAATTTGCGAGGAACGATTGTCGTGAGACAGCTGACCGGCGCGATTGCCAGGCGCATCGTGGCCTGGTCAAATGTTGGAGATGAATTGAAAAAGGGGGAACGCTTCGGGATGATTCGCTTCGGTTCGCGGACGGAATTATATTTACCGCTCGAAGCTGAAGTCCTAGTGAAAACAGGCGATCACGTTTCCGGAGGATCGACAGTCATCGCGCGACTTCCGGACGCTGTAACTGCGGCGGAAGACGTGGCAGATTCCCGATAGGCTGTGCCGCCCTTTTCTGTCATGTTGAGCGAAGCGAAACATCTCTGGTTGTTTCTTCCGATGACCGAGCCATGATCAGAGATTCTTCGCTCCGCTTAGAATGACAATGTTGTTTAAATGGAGAACCAAGGTCCGTCAGCCAGAGAAGCCGATTAGCTTTTCTTACAGCGAAAGATGAACGAACAACCTTCGAAAATCTATCTCCTGCCGAATTTGATGACGGCGGGAAACCTGTTTTGCGGATTCACGGCGACGCTCAAAATTCTTGAGGGTGCGCTGCTACAAGCGTCTAATCCCGATGCAGCTGGTGATCTCTTTCACACCGCAATCTGGTTTGTGCTCGGGGCGTTCGTCTTTGATTTTCTAGATGGACGCATTGCACGTTTGGGTGGACACGAGACTCCGTTCGGCCGCGAGTTCGATTCACTGGCGGACATTGTTTCATTCGGGCTTGCCCCCGCGTTGATGGTTTACCGCGTCGTGTTGCAGGAGTTCCCCCGTGCGTGCTGGATCATTGCGTTTATTTACCTGATGTGCGGAGCACTTCGGCTGGCCCGCTTCAATTCTGCCACGGCGAAAAATGATGGAGCAAATCACCCAGACACTTTCACTGGTTTTCCCATTCCGGCCGCAGCTGGTCTGATTGCATCGATCACACTGTTCCTCCTTTGGCTCGCGGAGGGCGAACATCACCTCGGCAACTGGCGCTTCGTCCTGCCGCCGTTACTGCTTTTTCTTTCCTTCATGATGTTCAGCCGGTTTCAATATCCGAGCTTCAAGGCGGTGAATTGGAAGACAAAGAAATCGATCCCACGCTTTCTCATCATCATTCTTGTTCTCATTTTCACAGTGATGAATTACGAATGGATGCCGGCGGTTCTTTTTCTTTCATACTTGCTGTACGGATTTCTTCGACCGTGGCTCTCGCGCGACTGGCGACGTGAAATTGAAGA
>Ga0209472_1000113_pt1 | contig 47562 bp, 45 predicted proteins | sample GraSoiAngelo_130_FD_185887 | JGI IMG/M metagenome (GOLD analysis project Ga0209472, IMG submission 185887) | Grasslands soil microbial communities from the Angelo Coastal Reserve, California, USA - 14_0929_02_20cm (SPAdes) (version 2) | ecosystem: Environmental > Terrestrial > Soil > Grasslands ... | reverse complement strand
CGGCTCATGGTACCGGCCGCGCTTGGATTGTCGGGGCGTACGCCCAGCGAAAGGGCGCGCAGCATGGCCAGTGATTGGGAGAATACCGCATAGGGCAGGCAGAGCTCGAGGTCGGACACTTCAGTCTTGCAGTTGGCACTCCCCGCCAGCACTACATCGTCCCGCTGCAACTGTGCCTGCGTGCCGCTCGACAGGACCACGACGCGCCCGGCTACCGCCTCGCGCCGCAGTTCTGCGACCAGGTCCAGATCGTAGCGTCTCGTGTAGGGGTCATTGGACAGGAAGATCACGACCAGCGTTCTTTCATTCAGGATGGCCTTCGGGCCGTGCCGGAAGCCCAGGGTCGACTCCGCCGCCGCCACCACCTTGCCGTCTGTCAGCTCGAGCATCTTGAGCGCCGCTTCCCGCGCAAGCCCCTGGAGCTCGTTGCTGCCGAGATAGACGACGCGTTCGAACCCTTCGTGCACCAGAGCGTTGAGGGTGGGCGTGCAGCCGGCAAGCACCTGATCAGCAAGTGCAATGATCGAACGCAGGCGCGCAGCCCCCGCGGGCGCCACCCTGAACGTCAGGGCGGCCGCCAGGAGCATCCCCGTGAAGCTCGAAGTCATGGCGAAACTTCGGTCGTTGCTCGCCTCCGGGAGCAGGACGACGCGAGCGTTTTTCATGTCGCGCGCACGCTGAAGCAGCGCACCCTCTGCGTTGCAGGTGAAGATGAGATGCGCGCAGCGCTCCACCCGCCGCTCCGCGAACTCGACCGCCGCCACACTTTCAGGGCTGTTACCCGAGCGCGCGAACGACACGATGAGCGTCCGGCAGCGCGATGAGAGAAAGGTGTCGGGACTTGCCACGATATCCGTGGTCGGGATGGCTTCCACGCGGGCGAGCTTGCGCGCCAATGCCGGTGCGAGACACTCTCCGATGAAGGCCGAGCTGCCCGCCCCGGTGAGCACGATCCGTAAGTCGGGCTGCGAGAGCATCGGGCGCAGGAAGTCCTCGAGCCGCGCGGCTTCAGCCGCATGCAGCTTCTCGACTTCGAGCCAGATCTGCGGCTGCTGCAGGATCTCGCGGGCCGTCCAGTGGGCACCCGAGGCGTCGATGTGCGCAGCGCTCATCCCGAACCGGTCCAGCGTCTCTTTCATATCCCGGGCCTGCCCGCGACGGCGGCCGCGCAGGCGCGGGCGTAGCCCGAGAGGACCCGCGAGACGCCGTCGAGCAGCAGCGCCTGCGGAGTGTTCTCGAGAGCGCCGGCGCGGATAGCCTGGTACTGAAGCGGCAGATACTGGCTGAGAAGCGTCAAGGGAATCGGCCGAGCGCTCAATCTGGCGATCAGCGCGTCGGTGGCGTTTCGAACCTCCGCCGCGCCCCAGTAATAGCGGATGCGGTCGCTGAAGCTGTACTGAAGGTCAGCCGCCTGGGTGTGGGGGTCGGTGTAGTAGGGCTTCCAGTAGCGCGGCTCATTCCGCATCGCCGTGAGCACGATGTCCTTCAACGACTCGCCTGTGCCTTCCGCAAGCTCCTGCTCAATGTCCGCAAGCGCCCACAGCACCTCACGGAGTGCGAAGGTCGCGGCGGGGCCCACTTTGAGAATCGCGAAGTGATCCTTGACCAGCGCGGCAAGGGCGGCGGGCTTCTGGTAGTCCGTGGAATGCGCCTCGTACACGAGTCCGCGTTCGCTCTCGATGCGCTTGGAGAGCTGCCGTGCTTTTGCCGCCTGGTAGTCGATCACCTTGTGATTGTCGAACTCGACGCCCGGCTGCACCACCAGCGCCACCACCCGTTCCCACGCCGCTCCGAGGCCGCGCTCGAGAAACGCCCGCTGGTGCGCTTCGAGCGTCGCCGTCACGGCGGCCGACGTGGTGACGGTCAGCGCCCCGAGTGCCTCGGCGGCGCCTCCCGGGGCGGGTACTTCCGTGCCGATCACATAGACCGGGGCCTCGCCGCCGTTCTTGCGCCAGGTGTCCTCGGCCACGCGGCAAAGCTGCGCTGCGCGTTGCGCTACCTGCGCATCATCGAGCGCCTCGGAATCCCCTGCGCAGCTCATCGAGCAGTCCAGGTGAATCTTGCGAAAGCCCGCGGCCACGTAGTCCGCGATCAGTTGCTCCGAGCGCGCCATCGCCACCGCGGCGGCCTCGCTGCGCCAGGAGTTTGGCCCGAGATGATCGCCGCCGAGGAGCACCCGGTCCGCCCGCAGCGATGCCCGGGAGGCGATGTCCGCCACGTAGGTGCGGAAACCCGCGGGGGTCATGCCGCTGTACCCCCCGAACTGATTGACCTGGTTCGAGGTCGCCTCGATCAGCAGCCACTGGTCATGCCGCTGCGACTCGCGCAGGGCCGCTTCGATGACCAGCGGATGTGAAGAGCACACCGCGTAGATGCCCTCGCCGCTACCGGCTTTGTGTCGTTGCAACAATTGCAGCAGGGCCTTCATGTCCGTGCCTTGGCAGGCGCGTCGGGCTGCAGCGAAAGCAGCAGCGCCCCGGCCAGCGCCAGGGAAACTCCCGCGAGTTTATACGGTCCCGGTAGCGATCCAGCCACGGCGAGAGAGATGACCGCGGTCAACAGCGGCGCGCCGGCGTTGATCAGCGGCGAGACCACGATCGCTTTGCCGTAGCGGAATGCGTACACCAGCAGCAGTGCCCCGACCGCGTTCAGTAGCTGGATGCCGGCGGCCATCCAGGGCCCGGACAGTCCGAGGTAAACGGGTTTGGAGAAGTCGGTGAGCGCGAAAGCGACCGGTATGAACAGCAGCCCGGTGAGCATCATGTAGACGAAGATGCTTTCCGCGCTCATGGTCGCATTGGCAAGCCTGATGAAGTAGGCCTGCAGCCCCCAGGCGAGCATGACCGCGAGCGCCAGATAGAACCACATCCCATAGCGATGAGCACCCGGTTCCGGCGAGTAGTCGAACAGCGGCAGCGACAGCACTGCCAGCAAGATGCCGGCGACGCCCAGTTTTCCCGTGCGTTCTCCTAGCAGCACCAGCGACATGACGATGGTGATGACCGGCGAAAGCGAGACGATGGGAAATATCAGATAGGTGGGCCCGAGCGTCACCGCGCGGAACAACAGCATCTGCCCGCCTGCACCCAGGAGACCGATGGCGAGTCCCAGCACCACCGAGCGGCGATCCCGCTGCAGGCCGGTTTGCGCCTTGCGAAGTGCCCAGATTGCCGGCGCAATCATGGTCAGGGCCCATACAACATAGGTCAGCGTGTCCGGAAAGCCATGCTCGCTGGGCAGACCGGTGAAGGCACCCCAGATACCCCAGGCGAGCGTGGTCAGTAGCGCGTACTGCAGCCAGGTGCTGGACGTCACGGTCCTAGCTCGCCGCGACGCAATGCGGGTTGGTCGGTGCCACGGCGGCGCGTTGGCACCATCAGAATCGGTAGCTGACGCCAGCGGTGTAGGTACGGCCGTAGGCGGTATAGCCCTGACCTAAACTGCTGCTGATGCCGGTTACGCCGGCGCTCCATACCCCGTCCGCGCGGTTCGCAAGGTAACTGCGGGCGATCGCGTTGGAGAGGTTCTTGCCCTCAAAGTAAAGCTTCAGGCCCGGCACGATCTCGTACGAGGCCTGAGCGGTCACCCAGGAGAAGCTCTTCTGGTACGCCGACCAGCCCTGCACTTCGGTGAAGGTCTGAGCAATCGATTTACCGTCGTAATCCCAGTTCACATTGGCGCTCAACCTGCCTGCCTCATATAGCACGCCCAACGAACCACTGTTCGAGGACACTCCCTCGAGCGGACCGACATACTGCCCCTGTAGGTATTCGCGGCTCCAGGTGCGTGTGTACTGCCCGTGCACACCAAACCCGCTCGGAAAGATGTGTTGGAAGCCGAACTCCAGGCCCTCTACATATCCCTTGTCTCCGTTGATGGGCTGAAAAATGGTGTACAGAACCGGAACCGGGGTGGTGCTGCCGTTGAAAAATCCCTGAACGCCCAGGTCGACATTGTTCAGAACCTGCGTGGTGAGGAAGTCCTTGATGTCTTTGCCAAAAATCGCCAAGGTGAGCGCGGATCTCGGCGCGTAGTACCACTCGAGCGACAGGTCGACCGCGTAGGCGCGGATCGGCTTGAGATCCGAGTTGCCGTCATACGTGATCTCATAGACGCGATTGAGCGAGTTGTCGGTGCGGGTCGGCGCCAGCTGGTTGAGTTCCGGCCGCGCGATCGTTTCCGAGGCGCCAAAGCGCAGCTGCAATTTCGGCCTGAATCGATAGCTCAGGTTCAACGAGGGCAGCGCCAGGGTGTACGGGTTTGTGGACGAGGTCGGCGTCGGCGGGCTGTATTGCACGATCGCCGGATCGGTCGGATTGGCGGTGTTGGCGATGGTGACGGATTCGATATTGTTGACCGCGGTGGCCGCCGTGGTGCGGGTGTGGACCACGCGCAGGCCCGCGTTACCCGCCCAATTGGAGCCGGCGAAGGTGGCTTCCAGGTACGCCGCCGTTGTGTCTTCCCGGACGGCGTAGGAATTGACCGCGTTGAACTGTGGCAGCGTCAGATTGAAGTCGAAATTCGGCGCACCCGCAAGGTAGAGATTGGGCTGTCCGTTCAGTCTCTGCAGCGCCCCCAGCAGTGCCGGGATGTTGAACACCGCCACCGTGGTCGGGAAGCGGCCGCCCGCACTCTGCATGTAGTTGGGGAAGCTGGTGACTGAGACGACGCTCGCGCCCAGTGAGCCAAAGGTGATGGGATTGGCACCCGTGGGCGTGGTGTAGAAGTCGTACTGACTCGAGCCGCCCGTCCAGTCATTGTCGAGGTCGTCGCGCGCCTTGTCGCGCCACGTCTGCGCGAGCCCGAAGCGCAGGTGCGTCAGCCAGCGGCCTTCGAGTTTTAACGTGCCGTCCAGGGTTGCGCCGGTGATCTTGTCGTGGATCGAGTTGCCGCTGAGACCGGTGTAGTGCGCGCTCCAGTGACGGTCGTCCAATGCCCCTGCCGCGAGTGCGGCGCCAAAGTCCTGGCCGGTGGGCAGGGTGACGGCGATGTCGGGCAAACCATTGGCGGTATTGGTCCAGCTGATGGTGTTCTGGTTGTACGGCGTGGTCGATTCAAGACCCGCGGTGACGAAGGCGTCGTTGCCGCCTTCGGGTCGATTGGACTTCGAGCGGTACAGGTCCGCGTCGACTGTTAACCTGCTGCTCGCCTGCCAGCTGGCGTTCAAGCCGACCAGCGAGGTCGTGACGCGCCGGTCGATGGTCTGATTGACGATCTCCGGCGTGAATGTGTTGGCAGTGAACGACGTGATCAGGCCGTTGTTGACCACGACGTTGGACCACTCGGGATTGCCATTGGCGTCAAAATTGAAAGACGGGTAGTAGGCCTGGTTGTAGGCGACCTGCGGATCGCGCAGCCGGGCGTACAGGCCGTCGAGTGCCACGCGTAGCTGATCGCTTGGCCGCCACTCGAGCGTTCCGGACAGAGCCTCGCGCTTCTTCTCATCGACCACTGAACCGAACGAGATGCAGCACTCCGCCACCACCGGCCGGCTGCTGGGCCCGGTGAGGGGCCAGACTCCCGGATTGCCGGCGTCGTAGGTGTTGTAGTTGAGCGAGTCGGTGCGCGTGTCGGTGTCGGAGACGACCGCGCCGATGAGCAGTCCCAGGGTACCGGCCGTATTGGTATCGCTGATGAATGCCGAGGCCTTCTTGCCCCGGAAGCGCGACATGTCGGTGTAGTTGCCCTCGACGCGCACCGCCGAGTGCAATCCAGGATTGTCGGAAGGGCGTGCCGAGCGCATGTTGACGGTGCCACCGATGCTGCCTTCGAGCGCTGAGGCCTGCGAGGACTTGTAGACATCGGCACCGGAAATGACGTCCGCGGGCAGGATGTCGAATGCCAGCGCGCGTCCGTCATCGTCGGTGGCCACGATGCGGTTGTTGAGTGTCACGATGTTGTACTGCTGGCGCAGTCCGCGTATCCCGATATACAGACCCTCGCCGCCCGTGGTGCGTGTGATGGAAACACCGGTGATATGGCGCAGCGAGTCTGCCACGTCGTCATCCCGGAAACGCCCGAGCTCCAGCGCGTTGATGGAGTCGAGCACAATGTCGGCGTCCTGCTTGATTTCGAGCGACTTGCCCAGGCTGGCCCTGAGTCCGGTGACGACTACGGTCTCGAGCTTCGAGTCCCCGGTGGACTCCGCAGCGCCCTGGGGAGGGGTTTGCGTTTGCGCCTGAGCGCTCGGGCCCGCGCCCAGCCCGAAAATCATCCCCGGAAGCAGAACTGCCGCAGATACACTCCAGCGCCGGTGATCCATGCGTGCCACCCCTGAGCTTATGTAATACGAAACAAAACGAAAGCTGAGAGTGCCAGTTGAATTTACGTTTAGTTTCTTACACTATTTCTAAATGCTTCGTATCTGTCAAGAGCGCCGCCGCAGGCAGGGGAAGCGAATGAGAGTCGCTACGGGCTCCCCGCAGTTGCACGCGGAAGCACTTGGATAGACTCAACGGCAGTTTGCAGTCCCAAGCCACGCATGAGTAAAGGCACGAGCAGACGTCAGTTCCTGCGGCTCGCCGCAGGCGCCGGCGTCGCTTCGCGGGTCGGACTCGTAGGGGCCCACCCGGGGCCGCGCGCGGCCGATGCCGGGGTAGCGCCTGCGGCGACCCTCGAGGACAGCACGATCCGGCTCGAGTTCGACCCGCAGTTGCGCTCGCGTCTGTGGCGTTTGCACGAAAGCGGGCACCCGGAGCGCAAAGTAGCGCTGACACCTTGGGCGGCAAGCGAGTACCTGCTCCTCGGCGATGGCCGGCGTATCGAACGATTCGCGCTGCAACACCAGTTGAGTGATGCCGTGAACGGCGCGCACGGATCCGGCAGGCGTCTGCGGATGACGGGTGTGTCCGGTGCCCGGATCGAAAAGAGCCTCGAGATCCAGCTGTTTGAGCGCTATCCGGGGATCGCCTTCTACCGCGTGTCGTACCGCAATCGCTCTCCCGAGGCGATCCCGTTACGCGGTTGGACCAGCGCCGGCCTTCACCTGTTGAGGAACGCTGCAGCGCGCACGGACGGGACCGAGCCGCATTTCTGGTCATACTGCGGCAGTACGCATGCGGACCGACGCGACTGGGTGCAGCCCGTCAGGCAGGGATTCGCGCAACAGAACTTCATGGGCATGACGGCTTCCGACTACGGCGGTGGCACGCCGATCGTGGACCTGTGGCATCGCGAGTGCGGGCTCGCCGTTGGGCATCTGGAGTCTATCCCCGCGCTGGTTTCCCTCCCCGTCAGTTACCGGGATGGCGGTGCCAATCTCGCTATCAGCGCCCATCTGGAGCGCTCGCTGCAGCCGGGCGAGCAGCTCCAGACACTCGAGACCTTCGTTGCCACGCACACCGGGGACTACTTCGCCACGCTCAGCGCCTACCGGCGGATCATGGAAGAGCGGGGTCTGAAATCACCTCCGGTACCGGAGGCCGCCTACGAGCCGATCTGGTGCGCCTGGGGCTACGAACGCGACTGCACCGTGCGGCTGATCGAAGACACTTTGCCCAAGGTGCAGGAACTCGGGCTACGCTGGGCGGTCATCGACGACGGCTGGCAGTCAAACGTCGGCGACTGGAAGCTCAGCCAGAGCAAGTTTCCGCGCGGCGATGCTGACCTGAAGCAGCTGCTGCACAGCATCCGTTCCAAGGCGCTCAAACCACGGCTATGGTTCGCACCGCTGGCCGCAGCGCCCGGTTCCGATCTGCTGCACGATCACACCGACATGCTGTTGCTGGACAAGGACGGTGCCGCGCAGAACATCTCCTGGTGGAACAGCTTCTATCTGTGCCCGGCGTACGAACAGACCGTCACCTACACTCAGGCGCTGGTGCGAAAGTTCATGGGCGAGTGGGAATTTGCGGGCCTCAAGATCGACGGTCAGCACCTCAACGGTGTGGCGCCGTGCTTCAATCCCGCGCACCGCCATGCCCGCCCCGAAGTATCGGTAGAGAAGCTGCAGGATTTCCTGCACGCGATCTACCAGGCGGCGACCGAGATCAATCCCGAAGCGGTCGTTGAGTGGTGTCCGTGTGGGACGTCATACTCGTTCTACAATTTTGCGTCGATGAATCAGGCGCCGGCTTCGGACCCGGAGTCCTCCTGGCAGGTGCGGCACAAGGGCAAGACGCTCAAGGCCCTCATGGGTCCCAGCGCGGCCTTCGCCGGTGACCATGTCGAGCTCAGCGACGGGGGCGATGATTTCGCTTCCACGGTCGGCATCGGAGCCATCGTGTCGACCAAGTTCACCTGGCCGGTGGATCCGAAGCCGAAGGACTCCTTCCTCCTGACGCCACAACGCGAGGCGCTGTGGCGTCGGTGGATCGCGCTCTACAATGAACGCCTGCTCCCGCAGGGCATCTACCGCGGCGAGCTCTACGACATCGGCTTCGACAAGCCGGAAACGCACGTGGTCGAGAAATCCGGACGCCTTTATTACGCGTTCTACGCGCGCCGCTGGAGCGGTCCGGTGGCCTTGCGGGGACTCACGGCCGGGCGGTACCGGGTGCGCGACTATTTCAACGACCGGGAACTCGGGCACGTATCGCAGGCGCAGCCGCACCTGTCGCTCGCCTTCGAGCGTTTCCAGGTTCTCGAGGCGATACCGCTCTGATGATGCAGGAGGCGAACGAGCGCGGACTGTTGGTCGAGGAGCGCCGGCGGCGCATCTGCGAGCTGCTGCGCGAGCGGGGCAAGGTCACGGTGGATGCGCTCGCCGTGCGCTTCGGCACATCCCAGGTGACCGTGCGCGCGGACCTCTCGGTGCTCGAATCCACCGGCGCACTCACCCGCACGCATGGCGGCGCGCTCAGCGTCGAGGATACCGATCAGCCGCTCAACGTGAAACAGCTCCAGCACTACGCCGAGAAGCTGTCCATCGCCGAAGCCGCCTGCCGTCTGATCCGCGACGGCGAGACCATCATCCTCGACTCCGGCACCACCACCGCGGAGATCGCGCGGCGCATGCGCAAGCTCGAGCTGCGCTCGGTTAACGTCATCACCAACGCGCTCAATATTGCGGCGCTGCTGATCGATGTGCCGGCGGTGCGCCTGATCATGCCGGGCGGGATCCTGCGGCGGGAATCGAACTCGCTCTCCGGACACATGGCCGAGGCGGCTCTGGCAAACCTGCAGGCCGACCGGCTGTACCTCGGCGCGGATGGCGTCGATCCTGAGCTCGGGGTCATGACGCCGCACCTGGCGGAGGCCGAACTCAACGCCAAGATGATTCGGATCTCACGTCAGGTCGTGGTGGTGGCGGACTCCTCCAAGTTCATGCGCCGCAACATCTCGCTCATCGCCAAGGTCGAGCAGCTGCACCTCCTGATCACCGACCGGGCGGCACCGGAGGCGGCCGTCGAGGAGCTGCGGCGCCGCGGGGTCGAGGTGCAGCTGGTGTGAGGGCGGCCCGGCGATTCGCACTGGCGGCAGGACTTGCGGCCGCGCTGCTGACGAGCTTCGCGAGGGCGCAAGGCAGTTCGGCCTCTGAACACTACTACCGGCTGGACGACTTCCGCCGGGTCACGAAAATAGACGCGCACATGCACGTGCATGGCGCCGCGGAGCATCTGCTCGCTGCGGCGCGCCGCGACAATTTCCGCATCCTTACCCTCAACGTCGACTACCCCGACTTCCCGCCGCTCGCCGAGCAACTGGCCGACGCCATTGCGCTCAAACGACGCTACCCCGGCCGCGTCGCGTTCGCGGGCACCTTTTCGGTGGCCGGATTCAACGAGCCCGGCTGGACTGAAAAAGCGCAGCAGCAGATCGACGCCGCGCTCGCCGGCGGCGCGGTCGGCATCAAGATCTGGAAGAACATTGGTATGGCGCTCAAGGACCGCGACGGCCGCTATGTCCTGCCGGACGATGCACGTCTTGAGCCGATTTACTCGCGGCTCGAGCGCGAGCACGTGGTGCTCCTCGGGCACCAGGCGGAGCCGCTCAACTGCTGGCTGCCGTTTGAGAAGATGACCGTGCGCTCGGACCGGGAGTACTTCCGCGAGCATCCGCAGTACTACATGGCGGCGCATCCCGAGATGCCTTCGCACCAGAGCATCCTCGCCGCTCGTGACCGCATGCTGAAGGCCCATCCCGCGCTGCGCTTCGAGGGCGTGCACCTGGCGTCGCTTGAATGGGACGTCGACCGGGTGGCCAATTTTCTCGATAGGTTTCCCGATGCGCGGGTGGATGTCGCCGCGCGCATGGTGCACCTCGAGTACCAGGCGGTGAGCAGGCGCAGCAAGGTGCAACGTTTTCTCATCCGCTACCAGGACCGCATTCTCTACGGAAGTGACGATGCCTATGGGGCGCAGGAAGACACCGAGACCGCCGCGGCCCAGGTGCACGAGGACTGGCTGCGCGACTGGCGCTTCCTCGTCAGCGCCGACCGGCTGCACTCGGAGGACTTCGCGCCGTCCTTGCGCGGCCTGCACCTGCCCAAGGCGGTCGTGGACAAGATCTACCGGCGAAACGCCGAGGCGCTTTTCGGCCCGCACGCTTGGCACTGACCGGGCGCTCGCCTGGGAGGCATGAATGCAGGCCGTGGCGCTATCACGCCCTCCCAGACTACGACGCCGCCGAAGCCGCATGTCGCCGCTCGGGCCACGGCCGGGTTCACAGACCCAACAACCTGCTTGAAGCTGTCACAGGAACCGGCTGTCGACCTGCACGTCGAGTGCGGTGACCAGGCAATTCGTCTCGTTGGCCAGGCCCACGATCGCGAGCAGCTCTGAGTACTGCGCTTCGCTCATGCCCTTGCTGCGCGCCGCCGCGCCGTGGGAAGCGATGCAGTAGCGGCAGCCATTGCTGGCACTGACCGCGAGATAGAGCATTTCCTTGGTGAGCGGATCAATCGCACCGGGGCCCATCACCTGCTTGATGTTGTTCCAGACCCGCCGCAGCGTCGCTGGATCATGCGCCAGCACCTTCCAGAAGTTGTTCACCCAGTCGGTCTTGCGGGTGGCCATGATGTCGTCGTACACGGCGCGCACTTCCGCCGATGCGTTCGCGTACTCGATGGGCTCGCGCCTGGCTGTCATCTGGTTAACCTCGATGCGTGCTCCATCAACAGCCTCACGCCAAGAGCAAAGGCGCTGGCGCGCGCCGCAGCCGGCTGTTTCGATACCCGTACAGCGCATAGATCGCAAGCCCGATCGCGGTCCAGATGATGAGCCGCCACCACGTGTCGCGCGGCAGGGCCGCCATGAGACCCGAGCATATGAGCGCGCCGCTCACGCAGGTGAAGTAAGGCGCCGGCACGCGAAAGCGCCGCGGGAGCTCGGGGCGCAGCCGGCGCAGGATGAGCACGCCGACGCAGACCGTCACGAACGCGCACAGCGTGCCGATCGACACCAGCTCGCCGAGGATCCGCACCGGCAGCAGCCCTCCGATCAGCGTGGCCCCGACCCAGGTGACCACGGTGGAGTGCGCCGGAGTGCGGAACCTCGGGTGCACGCTCGCGAACCAGGACGGCAGCAGCCCATCCGCGGCCATCGCCATGAAAATACGCGCCTGACCCACCGTCATGACCAGCATCACGGAGATCATCGCGACGATCGCGCCGAGCTTCACCGGGAGCCCGAGCCACCGCAGCTCCGCGTGGGCGTCGATGGCGAGCGCCACGGGCGCGGCGACGTCCAGATCCGAGTAAGGCACCATGCCGGTGAGGACCAGCGCGGTCGCGACATAGAGCACCGAGCAGATCGCGAGGCTCGAGACGATGCCGAGCGGCACGTCGCGGCGCGGATTCCTGGCCTCCTGCGCGCAGGTCGAGACGGTATCGAAGCCGATGAAAGCGAAGAACATGATGCCGGCCGCGGCGAACACGCCGCTCCAGCCGAAATGGCCGAAGTGTCCGGTGTTGGCCGGCACGAACGGATGCCAGTTCGCGCGATTCACGAAGCCCGCCCCGAGGAGCACGAAGCCGAGCACCACGGCGATCTTGAGCACGACGAACGCGAAATTGATCGCCGCGGACTGGCGGATGCCGATGTAACAGATGTAGGCCACCACGGCGACGATGAGCACCGCCGGGAGATTCAGCACGGCCCCCGTGACGATGAGCCCGACGTCACCCGGACCGCGGTCGATGGGGGCCTGGATCAGCGCTTCCGGCAGGTGGATTCCGAACTGCGCGAGCAGGCTCACGACGTACGCCGACCAGCCGATCGCCACGGTACCGACCGAGAAGGTGTACTCGAGCACCAGATTCCAGCCGATGAACCAGGCCGCGAGCTCCCCGAGCGTCGCGTACGCGTAGGAGTAGGCGCTGCCGGCGATCGGGATCATCGAGGCGAGCTCGGCATAGGAGAGCGCCGCGAACGCGCCCGCACAGCCGGCGAGCAGGAACGAGATGACGAGCGCGGGTCCCGCGTGATTGGCGGCAGCGGTCCCGGTCAGCACGAAGATGCCCGTGCCGATGATCGAGCCGATGCCGAAAGCCGTCAGTGACGGCAGCGACAGGACGCGGATGAGAGGCTGCTCGCCCGCCTCGGCGGCCGCGGAGATCGCCTTGACCGCGAAGAGTCCCGCGCTCACGGCACGAGCACGATGGCGCCGCTCGTCGCGCGCGACTCGAGCGCTGTGTGCGCCTCGCCGGCGCGCGGGAGTGGCAATCGCAGCCCGATCGTCGCGCAGATCACACCCGCCTCGATCGCGGCGAAGGCTTCCCCGGCCATCGCCTCGAGCTCGCCGCGCGTGCGGATGTAGTGAAAGAGGAGCGGCCGCACCAGCGTGTTCGAGCGCGCCGCGAGGCGCGAGACGGGGAACGGCGCCACCGGACCCGAGGACTGCCCGAAGTTGACCAGCGTGCCGAGAAAGTTGAGGCAATCGAGGGAGCCGAGGAAGGTATCCGCACCCACTCCGTCATAGACGACATCCACGCCCTCGCCACCGGTGAGCTCGGCGACGCGCGCCACGAAGTCCTCCTCGCGGTAGAGGATCACCTCGTCCGCCCCGCACTCGCGGACCGTCCGGGCCTTCTCGGCCGAGCCGACCGTCGCGATGACGGTCGCGCCGATGTGCTTCGCCCAGCGCACCAGCAGCTGCCCCACGGCTCCCGCGGCGGCGTGCACCAGCAGCTTCTCGCCGGGACGCACCGCGTGCACCCGGCGCAGCAGCATGCAGGCGGTCAGTCCCTTGACGGTCAGCGCCGCGGCCGCCTCGTCGGTGAGCCCGTCGGGAATCCGCAGCGCGAGGCGCGCGGGCAGGATTCGCGCCTCGGCGTAGCCGCCGTACTTCTCATCGATGTAGCAGACGCGATTCCCCGGCGCGAAGCCCGGCACTCCGGGCCCCACGCGCTCGACGACACCGGCCGCCTCGACACCGGGGATTCCGGGGAGCTTCAGCGTGCGGTAGGAGCCGCTGCGCACGTAGGTGTCGTGGAAGTTGACGCCCACCGCTGTGTGACGGATGCGGAGCTCGCCTGCGCCCGGATCGCCGACCTCGACCGCTTCCCACCGGAGCTTTTCCGGCCCGCCGGTCTCGTGCAGCACGATCGCCCGGGTCATGCGAGCTCGCGCGTCCAGCCGAAGGGATCCGGCGCGCGCCGTTCCTGGATCGCGAGCAGTGCCGCGCGCAGCTTGGATGCGACCTCATCGGTCCGCGCCGGCCGGTAGGCGCGCTCGTCGGGCTCGGCGAGAGCGGCGATCGGCATGACGATGGCGGCGGTGCCGCAGGCGAAGAGCTCGCTGCAGTGGCGGTCCTCGATCTGCGAGAGCAGCTCGTCGATCTCGATCGCCCGCTCGTGCACCACGTAGCCGAGGTGGCGCGCGAGCGTCAGGAGCGAATCGCGTGTGATGCCGGGGAGAATGGCGTCGTCGAGCTCGGGCGTATGCAGCTCGCCGCCGATCACGGCGAAGAAGTTCATTCCGGAGAGCTCCTGGATGTAGCGATGCTCGGCCGCATCGAGCCAGAGCGCAACCGTGTGGCCGCGCTCGAGCGCCGCGCTCGAGGCGCGCAGCGAAGCGGCGTAGTTGGCGGCCGCCTTCGCAGCGCCGATGCCGCCCCGCGCCGCGCGCACTTCGCTCCGCTCGATCGCGACGGTCGGTGCGCCCGTGGCATAGGACTCGACCGGGTTCGCGATCACCATGAAGCGGAAGCTGTGCGAATTGCGCAGCATGTAACCGCTCTCGGTCCCGTACAGGAACGGTCGCAGGTACAGCGAGTGGCCGGAGCGGCCGGGAATGAAGGGAGCGCAGGCGCGGGTGACGGCCTCGATGCCCTGGAAGAAGAGTGTCTCTGGCACGAGCGGCATGGATAGACGCTTTGCGGAGCGCTCCATGCGGCGGCAGTTATCCGCCGCCCTGAAGAGGTTGGGACGAGGCTGCCCGACCTTGTAGGCCTTCAGTCCCTCGAAGATGAGCTCGGCGTACTGCAGCGCCCGCGAGCCGGGCCAGACCTCGATGGGCCCGTAAGGCAGCAGCGTGCCGCGCTGCCACTGCCCGTCGCGCCACTCCGCGCTGAACATGACGGGCGCATTCACCGCGCCGAAGCCGAGCTTCTCCGGCAGCACGAAGCGCTCGAGCGCCGCGGGGACTCCGGGCGCGATGTCGTAAGCGGACATTCAGCGCCGCAGGTAGTGGTCCGTTCCGGCCAGCCAGTCCTGGCGCGGCGGGCAGAACACGTCCACGTCGAGCGTGTCCTCGAGAGCGAGCGCGCGGTGCGCGAGGAACGATGGAATCACGATGACCTCGCCGGCGCGCACCGTGAGCTCCTCGGCGCCGTCCTCGCCGAACCAGAAATGCAGCGCCCCCTCGAGCACGTAGGTGATCTGCTCGTTCTCGTGCGAGTGTCGCGGGACGTCATCATTCTTCTTGAGATACACGTGGGCGATCATCATGCGCTCGCCCGTGACGACCCGCCGGGAGATCGTGCCCCTCAGGGGCTCTTGCGGCAGCTCATTCCAGCGGTAGTGGGGGACGGGGGTAGGGCTCGGTTTCATGGCAGCTCACCTCATGCAGGGCTCGATCGGGGGCGGTTTCAGGGCAGGATCGCGATCACGCGCGCGGGGAAGCCGCTCCCCTGGGCCGGCTTCGGGAACATCACCATCACGAGAGCGCCGTACTCGGGCACCCGATCGAGGTCCGCGAGCATCTCGATCTGATAGTGGTTGGTGCCGAGAATGTACGACTCCATCGAATAGTCGTCCTTGGTGGCGTTGAGACCGCCATCGGTGTCGGTGGTCTCGTGGCCCGAGGCCGCGATGTGGCGCTGCTCGTAGAGGAGCTCGAGCACCGGCATGCTCCACCCGGGATAGTGCGCGACACCGGCTGCGTCCCGGTTCTGCATCGCGGCATCGTTCGGCCAGCGCTTCGACCAGTCGGTGCGCATCGCGACGAAGGCATGCTCCGGAATGCGGCCGTGGCGCGCTTCCCAGGCCTGCACGTCCTCGAGCGTGAGCAGGTAGTCGGGATTGCGGGCCGCCTGCTCGTGCGCGTCGAGCACCACCAGCGGCATCAGCATGTCCTTCGGATCGATCTGATCGACCGTCTTCTGGCCTTCGTGAAAGTGCGCCGGCGGATCGACGTGAGTGCCCCACTGGCCGACGTGGCAGAACTCATCCACGTGGAAACCGTCCTTCGCGATCGTGTAGAGCGTGCGCACCCTCATCTCACCGAAACCCTTCCAGTGCGGCGTGTCGGGACCGAACGAGTGCGTGAGATCAACGAAGCGCTTGGTGGCGAGCGTAGCATAGAGGCTCGTCAGGTCCGATGTGGGCCGCGCGGCGGGGCCGTGGCGCGCGGTGTGAGCGGCAGGCGCCGACGCCTGCGCTGCCGCGTCCGCCCCGCCGGCGGGCTTTACCGCGAGCAGCGCGCCGGCGCATACGGTCGCGAGCGCGAGCAGAGCGGGAAGGCTCGGGCGATTCGACATGGCACACCTCCTGCGGACGCGACGCGCAGCTCAACCCCCGGGCGCACCGCGGCGCCATCCAGGCGATTCCGGCTTGCCGCGCCCCGCTTGCCCGTACGCGTCTCTTTTTTCGTTACGGCGATTATTTCGGTAGTTGGTGCCCTTGCCAACTCCTTTTTCTTACCGGCTACGCTCGCTGCGATGCACGACCGGTCTGCCGTCTTGGGCGGGGGGGCGACACGGGGCTCAGCTTCGACGGACCGGCGCGCGGGTTCCCTCGGCCGGGCCGAACGGATAGAGTGCGTGTGCGCCGTGCCACGACGCAACCGACGACAACGGCCAACAACGAAACAAGGATCCGGTCGGTCGCACGCCTTATGCGCGCCACCCCGGGTGAAGGGAGCAGATCATGCAGCCAGTCAACCCTGGAGCGTTTCGGTTCTACTTCGCCATCCTGGCCGCGGCCGCCCTGGCATCGTTCGCGGTCGCGCCGACTGCACGCGCGCAGCAGCCGGCGACGACGAGCGGCGGGCTGGAGGAGGTCATCGTCACGGCGCAAAAGCGCGAGCAGAATCTGCAGGAGATCGGCATCTCACTCTCCGCGGTCAGCGGTTCCGATCTGGCCGACCTCGGCGTGGTCAGCGCCACCGACATCACCAAATCGATGCCGGCGGTCGTGCTGACGCAGCCGAACGGCCCTTCCTCCTTTAGCCTCGCGATTCGCGGCGTCGTGCAGAACGACTTCGCCGATCACCAGGAGAGCCCGGCGGCGATATACGTCGACGACGTCTACGTCAGCCAGATGATCGGACTGGCATTCTCGACCTTCGATATCGACCGCGTGGAGGTACTGCGCGGACCCCAGGGAACGCTCTTCGGTCGCAACGCGACCGGTGGCCTCGCACACTTCATTTCGCGCCGGCCGACCGACGAGACGAGCGGCTACATGGACGTGACGTTCGGACAGCGGAACCTGCTGCGCATCGAGGGCGGGTTCGGCGGTGCACTCACCGACGGGATCGACGGCCGGATATCGTTCCAGACCAACCATTACGACCCCTTGTTCAAGAACGTCTTTGGACCGGCGAGCGACGCCGAGAACGGCAACGACTGGGGGCTGCGCGGTCAGTTGCTCTTCAAGCTCCCCGACAGCTCGCAGCTCCTGCTGCTCGGGCGCCTCAGCCGCACTGACGTCCACGCCGGCTCGTGGGAAACGCTCACGACCAAGAAAGTCGCGTCCGGCATCGACGTCCTGGCCGGCCCGAACGACAACCCTTACGGCACCTGCCCGGGCTGCAATGCCTCGGGCCTGCCGCCCAGCGGCCCGTTCGTGATTCGCGACAGCATCAGCGGCTTTACCCGGCTCCAGGGCGGCGGTCTGACCGCAAAGTACACGCGCGACTTGAGCGGCACCGCGCTCACCGTCATCGGCGACTACACCTCGTTGCGTAAGGACTATCAGGAAGACTCGGATGCCTCCCCGGTCACGCTGTTTCAGTTTTTCAACGGCAGCAAGGTCAACCAGGAGTCGGTCGAAGCCCGCTTGAACGGCGGCGACAAGAAGCTCAACTGGACCGCCGGGGTTTACGGCTTGCGGATCGACGGCAGCTACTACGAGGGGTGGCTCGGACCCACGTTCTTCAGCGCAGAAGAGTTCGTTAATTCGAACCCGAATTGCCCGACCCCTCCTACATGTTACGTACCGGGCGCGTGGCCGACCGGAACCGCGCCCTACTGGAATGACCACGTCGCGGACCCCGCTACCGGCGCCTACCCCGCTACGCGCTCGCCCTACGACCTGAAGACCACCTCCTACGCCGGCTTCGGGCAGCTCGAGTACCGCTTCAGCGACCTGATCGGATTCACACTCGGGGCACGTGTGACCTCCGACAAGAAGGACTTCCACTTCACGTGGTTTCCCTATGAATACTTCCCGCTCAGCACTACCGGCCAGACGGTCCAGCTGACGCGGGTGGCTGGGTATCCACTTTCGCTCGACTACGCGGACAGCCGCTCGGACACTCTGTACGCCGGGAAAGCACAGGTTGATTTTCACCTGACGTCGGACGTTCTCGCTTACGCCGGCGTCAACCGTGGCGTCAAGGGCGGCGGGTACACCGCGCCCTTGTTCCCGATATTCATCAATGACAAGACCACGCTCACCTTCCGGCCGGAGAGACTCACTTCATACGAAGTCGGCTTCAAGTCGGAGTATCTCGACCACCGGCTGCGCTTGAACGGGGCGGCTTATTACTACGACTACAAGGACTACCAGGCCCTCATTTATACGGTCAGCCTCGAGCAGCTGATCGTGAACGCCGACGCCCGGCATGCGGGCGCCGAGCTCGAGACCGAATGGGCACCGACTGCGGCGTGGCGCTTCGGCGCCGGGGTCGCGTACGTCGACGCCGTTACCAAGCACGTCGACACGCGCGGCAACGGCATGCCCGCTGACTACACGCCCGGCAATGCGCCGCGCTGGTCCGCGAACGCGCTGGCACGCTACACCCTTCCCATCGGCAAAGGGCACGTCGCGCTGCAGGTCGACGGCAACTACCTGTCGCGTTTCTGGTTCAACCTCTCGGATCTGCCGGTGGTCGAGCAGCCGGGATTCGGCCTCGCCAACGTACGCGTGAACTACACGCCCGCAGGCGGCAAATTCGAGATCGGGGCCTCTGTCGAGAATCTTGCCGACAAGCACTACGGCACGATGGGCTTCGACAACACCTCGATCAACGGCCTGGCGCAGGTCTACCCCGGGATGCCGCGCTGGTACAAGGCCCACATCAACTACCACTTCTGAGTGCGACGCGAAACGAAGCTGATGTTCTTTTTCTTGAAAGCAATCAGTTTCGCCGCTGCGCAGGCGAGGAGGGAACCGGCATGATCCTGGGAATAACGACCTTCACCGCCGTACATGTGCTGCTGAGCTTAATCGGTATCCTGTCGGGGTTGGTGGTCCTGTTGGGGCTGCTCACCGCGAATCCGATGAACGGCTTGACGCTGCTCTTCCTTGCAACGACGGTCGCGACGAGCTTGACCGGTTTCTTTTTTCCCTTCCAAGGCTTCACGCCGGCGCTGGGCGTCGGCATCCTGTCGATCCTCATCCTCGTCGCGGCAATCGCCGCGCGCTACGGCTTCAACCTGGCCGGTGCGTGGCGCTGGATCTACGTCATCGGCGCTGTGGCGGCGCTCTATTTGAACTCCTTCGTACTCGTCGTGCAGTCGTTCCTGAAGATTCCAGTACTGCACGCGATGGCACCGACAGGATCAGAACTATCATTTGTCGTTGCGCAGGGCATCGTGCTGATCTTCTACCTCGTCACGGGCTTACTGGCGGTCAGAAGATTCCGCCTCCGGTATGAATCGTTGGTTTGAGCACATTCCCGCCGCGTCGTAGTAAGCTAGTTATATTGCAGCACAATAAGCTAGTAAATGTACGCCACAATAAGCTAACGCAGATACAGGCCGCTTGGCCTGGCCATAGAGCAGCACCGAGCGCTCCGGCGCGTGAATGAGTACACCGTGCATAAACTCATCGTCGCCGTGGACCGTATAAATCAAGCGAAGTTTGCGAAGGACATCCAGCAGGCGCAGATGCTGATCGAGGCGCTCGCGGTCAAGCGCCCCGCCGAACTTGCACGCTCCTGGAGCACCGCGTGGAGCGTTGGCCGGCAGTGGCGGAAAAAGCTCGAGTCAGGTCGCGCCAGGCTAGCGACCGACACGCAGGCCATGTTCGCGGGCGTGACTAAGCGCGAGTAGCTCAGTGCCCGACCGGCCACGTGGGCTCGCAGACGCGTCGGTCTACGCCGCGAGCAAGCACGCGATCGAGGTCTCACCAAGGTTTACAGTTCACCCAGCACCAACTCCCTCCCTCACGGTGGGCACGGTGGGCGCCGTGCCTTGAGAGGGGTGCTGCCCTGTAATAATCTAGCCAGCATGACTTCTAAGTCGCGCTCCGGCTACTGGCTCCTTCAGGACGCGAAGGCCCGCTTTAGCGAGCTCGTCCGCAAGGTTCGCAGCGAGGGACCGCAGCACGTGACGGTGCATGGACGCGACGAGGTCGTCGTCATTGCCGCGGCGGACTTCCGGCGCCTCAAGGGCAGCATCACGGGAAAAGCGCTGATTGAGGCCGTGCAGGCATCCCCCCATCGTGACATTGACATCGAGGCAAGGCGCAGCCCGCTGCCCGTGCGCGACGTGATTGCTGCCCGAGGTTGCACGCCGCCCCGCGCTTAACGACTGGCTTACCCACAAAGTGCGTCCGAACGTCAGGGTGAACGGGTGAGCGAAAAGGACTTATCTCTAGATCCAGGCGACAGCTCCGCGCGGCGATCGAAGTCGAAGGCCCCTCGGCAGGCTAAGGTCGCCGACCGAGGCAAGCTCAAGATCGGCGATGACTGGAACGCAATCCGTATCATCGCGCTCTCGCAGGGGAACCCATTGAAGGCGATCGCCGAGTTCGTCGAGAACAGCATCGACGCGCACGCGAAGACAATTACGATGACGCGCGGCCGGGAGCACGGCGAGCACTATCTATCGATTAAGGATGACGGCGATGGCGTTCCCCGCGATGAGGAGGGCCGGCCGAACTTCAAGTACGTTGCGACGCATATCGGCGATTCGATCAAGCGGCGACTGAAGGCAGAAGGGTCGGCAAACGGCATACAGGGCGAGTTCGGGATCGGACTGCTGTCGTTCTGGACGGTCGGCGACCAGCTTACGATGATCTCTACCGGAAGCGATCAGCGTTCCTACCAGATGACGATGAGCAAGGGCGACCCGGGGTACACGGTGAGCCCGCGACGGGTCTTGTTCGCCGAGCGCGGCACGGAGCTTCGCATCAGCCCTCTGCTGGAGGGAATCCGTACCCTTTCCGGCGAGAAGATCCAGTGGTATCTGGCCTCGGAGCTGCGCGACCGAATCCGCAACGCCAAGGTTCGCGTGACGGTGATCGACAAGCTTGCGCGTAAGCAGTACGAGGTCGAGCCGCGCGCCTACGAGGGACGGCTGCTGCATCAGCTCCCCGCGGTCCGTACGGCGTTTGGCGACGCCTACGCCGAACTCTATCTCGCCGAGCCCGCCGAGAGTTGTCGGGTCGCGCTCACTCGCGCAGGGACCCGAGTCATCGACGATCTCGCGACACTGTCCGGGCTCGAGCACGCACCCTGGTCCTCCCGGTATCTGCAGGGGCTCATCGATGTGCCGTTCCTGAACCTGACTCCGGGAACGCGCAGCGGCATCATTCACGACGAGCGTTACGCCGCCCTGTTGCGGGCCATCCAGCCGCTCGAAGCGCACCTGCAAGCGCTGATCGAGGCGCAGGAGCGGGCGGAGGAAGAACAGGCGAGCCAACAGTCACTGCGTGCGATCCAGCGCGCGTTTCGCGAGGCGCTGCTCGCGCTACCGCCCGAGGAGTACGACTGGTTCGACATCCAGGCACGCGCGCGCAACGAGAGCGGATTGTCGCGGCCCGGCGGCGGGGAAGTCGGATCTGATGCGGGAGAGACGGGGGCGGGTGACCTCGGCGTGACGCAGCCACTGTTCAACCCCGGAGTGCAGCGCCACTTCTTCGACTATGCGGGACCACTGTTCAGCGTCGTGGTCTCGCCGGCCTCCAGTACTATTCCGGTCAGCGAGCGGCGGCGCTTTCGCGCGCTACCGCGGGATCGCTCCCGCCGGCACGTGGAAGAGGATCTGCAATTCTCCTGGGAGATCGCTGCAGGCGGTGGCTCACTCGCTGGCACGATCGACCAGGAAGTCGAGTACCTGGCACCGGCAACACCGGGTCTCGCGCGACTGAAGGTGTCGGTAACCCAGCGCGACCTCACTTGCACCGCGGAAGCATTGATCACGGTCACCGCTAGCCTCGAGGCCACGATGAGCACCGCGATCGTTAACGCGCGTGGGCTTCCGGGCTACACGTTCGAGCGGGCGGCGGGGGAGCTATGGAGATCCCGGTTCGATGCCGAGCGTAATCTCATCATCGTCAACAACGGACATCGTGACTTCGTATTCGCAACAAAAAATCGCGCGCTGCAACTCCGCTATCTGGTACGGCTCTATGTGAAGGAGCTGGTGCTGAAAAACTTCACCGGCGTTCCCCCGGAGCAGCTGCTCGAGCGCATGATCGAGCTGTCGCTTTATGCGGAGGAGAAGCTGAAAACGGGCGGATCCTGAGTCCTGAGCTCAATGACTCGAAGCATAGCGAACGCGGACAGTTTCGCATCGCGTGCTCGAGCACTTCAGCGATCAACGACCATCCTCGGCCGGCGCCCGGCGTGGCGTTCGCGATCAAAGCAGAGGTTGTGAGCACGGCGGCTACGAAACGCGAGCAGCGCACCGTACGTCGTGTTACCGTTGAGACCGGCTTGTGAACCGGACACCTGCAGCGGCAGCCGGCATCTGCAGATTGCTCCAGGAGACAGAGGCGCAGACATGTTTACCACGCGCAAGTGCGAAGTCGGTGCTGATGCTGGCAAATGGTACACAGTCGTGATCGAGCGGCAGGGTACCCGACGTGTCGGCTACTGCGCGCTCGGGTGCCCCGGCCACGACTCATCGGCGGAAGCGCTGGCTCATCACCTGCAGTATCAACTCGATCGCGAGACGGACCTGTGGCTCGAGCGCCGCGCCACGCCGCGCGACTGTGAAATCTGCGGTGCGCCGACCACTTTGCGTGCAAGGCTAGGCCGCGACACGAAACTCTTCACTCTGTGCCGCGAGCACCAGTCGACAACCAGCTTGCAGAAACTGTTTCGACAGCGCCTCGCCCAGCAGCCAGAGTCGGCTGCACTCTAGCACCTGGCAGCCCCGGAGACGGACACCTCGATCTCACTGGCGCCGTCAACGCGGCTCTGGCAGTGCGGCAATTTCCAGCAGGTGGTATCCCACAATCTGCACGCTTGTGGGATACGACCTGGTCCTTGTACCATATCCCACAGAATTCCACCTTGTGGGATACTATGGCCGCGCTCATTTCCGCTCATGAAAAGGCCCTGACCCTGCTCTTTGCCGAGTTGGGGGCCACAGCAGAAGAGCAGCGCGAAGCGTTTCTGGGGACGCCGGGGAACCTTACCCAACGGGCCAACGAAAACGGCACGAAATTTTGGGTGCATCGTTACTCGGATGCGGTCGGCCGGCGGCATGAAACCTACCTGGGGACGAATGACGATCCGGCAGTGATCGCTCGCCTGGAGCCTTTGCGCAAACGGATCGAGGAGGCCAACGCCACGATTGCGAGAGTAAGGGTGCTCGCACGCGCGGGCTTCGCTACGGTTGATCGCAAAACTTATTCCACCTTGGCGAGCTTGCACAATTACCGGCTATTCCGCGTGGGCGCCGTCCTGATCGGCTCTCACGCGTTTGGGGCGTTGCTGAATGCGCTCGGCGTGAAGACCGTGCCGTACACGACCGAAGACGTCGACATTGCGCGCCCCGAGGCGCTCGCGCTCCCGGAGTTACCCTCGTTTCTCGACATGCTGCGCGAGACGGGCATCGAGTTCTTCGAAGTCCCCGCGCTGAATCGCCGCCAGCACCCGACGTCTTTCAAGGAAGGCGGGAGCTCCCGACTGAGAGTCGATCTGCTCGTGCCATCGCCGGGAGAGTGCTACCCAATAATTTCGGTTCCCGAGCTCGAGGCCCATGCCAAGGGCCTGCCGTATCTGAGCTACCTGCTCGGAGATTCACAGGAAGTGCCGGTACTGAGTCCCCTTGGAGTTGTCTTGGTACGCGTGCCTGTCCCCGAGCGTTATGCGATCCATAAGCTCGTTGTCTCGCAGCTCCGCAGCAAGAGCAGCGCCAAACCCGCAAAGGATCTCCGTCAGGCCGCGACCCTCATTGAAGCGCTCGTCGAGCGGTTTCCCGGTGCTGTCGAGGACGCCTTGAGCGCAATTCCGAAGAGTGCCGTAAATCATGTTCGGCGTGCAGCAGGGGCGCTCTCGCGCTATCTGCCGGCTTCTGCTGAGGTCGCCTGGGAGGCGCTGAAATCTCATGCGTAAGCCGCAAGCCCAGCGGCACAGCGCCCAGGGCGACTCATGTGTCCTCGACTCAGACCGGGCGCGAACGGACGTGCGTGAAACTCTCCTTGAGCCGCAAGAACGGTCTCTCGAACCAATGATAGGAAACCGCCGCAACGACGATGGTGGCGAGCAGGGCCGCCATCGCTCGCATCAGGCGGGCGAGCGTAGCATGAGAGGATGGCACGCCGAACATCAGTATGAACAGAGAATGAAAGACATAGAGCCCGTAGCTGATGCGGCCGAGATGCACGAGCGCCCGAACGGCTGGTCCACGACCTGGCGCCATTTGCAGACTCAAGGCAGCAACAAGCAAAGCCACACAGGCGGCGGTGACGGCCGGGAAGGTTATGAGCGCCTTGATTCCAACGACATCTCCGAAGTGGCCGGCTGCTGTCAAGACGCCGCAACCGCCGAGCAGCAGTGCGACGCGGATCCCGGGAGAGACGGTGATCTCCCTCTTGTTTTGACGTACGGCGAGGAGCGCGCCACACGCGATTGGGTCAAGCCGAGCAAGAGTGTTGCACCAGATTTGGGGATGGATTGCCCCGTGGAGCACCAGGCAGAGCCGCGTGACGAACGACACCACGACCAGTCCCACTGCAACCATCGTCAGGCGATGCACCCATCGACGCATGATCAACGGCCAACACAGATAGAACTGCTCTTCAATCGAAACGGACCACAGGGGGCTCGCCACGCTGTGTGGATAACCCCACAGGACACAGGCCCAGTTGCCGCATAACAGAGCAAATGCCACGACATATTTCAGCGGCAGATTTTCATCGGGCACCAGGGACCGCGCGAGCGTCGTGGCGGCAAGCAGAAATCCGAAGTATAGGGGCAGGATCCTCAGCACTCGCCGCAGATAAAACGCCGTTACATCGAGCGCGCCGCAGACGTTCGATTCACGTAACAGCAAGGTTGTGATGAGAAAAGAGCTCAGCGTGAAGAACAGATCAACGCCGAAAGCGCCCCCGGCGGCTGCGCTGACTATGAGATCGGCAATTCTTGGCGGGATATGGGCCTGGCGGAAGAAGGACTGATCGCCTGGAACGGTGTGGCTGGCGAACACCATTAAAAAGGCGAAGCATCGGAGTACATCCAGCTCCGGTCGGTAATAGCGCTCCATTGCCATGGCATTCCGTTGCCGCGCAGCCCCAAAAGCAGCACTATCTTATGAGGCAACCTTGGTCGGCCGGCAAGGAGCCTTCGAACGGGTAGCCCGGCTCGACTATCTGACGTTCTAAGCGGTGACGGATGAACGAAGCAGTGGCAGCGGCTCAGACTGACGGGAACGCGCTCAGCCGGTCGCTGCGGCCGCGCCACGTCGCGATGATCACCATCGGCGGCATCATCGGCGCCGGGCTCTTCGTCGGCAGCAGCGTGGCCATCACCGCCGCAGGGCCCGCAATCGTCATCACCTACGCGCTCACGGGCTCGCTCGTGCTGCTGATCATGCGCATGCTCGGCGAGATGGCCGTCGACATGCCGCAGGTGCGCTCGTTCACGGAGTTCACCCGGGCGGCGCTCGGCAACTGGGCCGGATTCTCGGTCGGCTGGCTCTACTGGTACTTCTGGGTGGTCGTGATCCCGGTCGAGGCGATCGCCGGAGCCGGGATCATCGAGCACTGGCTGCCGTTGCCGCGGTGGGAGGTCGGACTGGCGCTGATGGCGCTCATGACGTGGGTGAATCTCATGTCGGTGCGCGCCTACGGCGAGTTCGAATTCTGGTTTTCGTCCATCAAGGTAGCGGCCATCATCTCCTTCATCGTCTTCGTCGGCGCCTACGCCTGCGGCTATCGGTCTCCGAGCGGGCCGACGTTCTCGAATCTCGTCGCTCACGGAGGGTTTGCGCCGCGGGGGGCGTTTGCGGTGCTGGCCTCCGTGGTCACGGTCATCTGGTCCATGATGGGCTCCGAGGTGGTCACGATCGCCGCGGCGGAGTCGCCCGAGCCCGCACGCGCCGTGGCGAGGATGACCTCGACCATCATCAGCCGCATTTTGATGTTCTACGTCGGCTCGGTCTTCGTGATCGTGTCCACGGTTCCGTGGAACCGTGTGGTGGCCGGTCAGTCGCCGTTCACCCTCGCGCTGGACGAGATCCACTTCCCGTACGCAAGTGAGTTCATGGCGGCGTTGATTCTCACTGCCGTGCTGTCGTGCCTCAATTCGGCTTTCTACGTCGCTTCGCGGGTGCTGTTCGTCCTCGCCAGTCGTGGCGATGCGCCGCGCTGGCTGGTGCGGACCAACCGCCGCCTCGTGCCCGCGCGGGCGGTGCTGCTCGCAGGCGCGGTGGGATTCGCGGGCGTGATCGCCGCGATCCTCTCGCCGAGCGTGGTCTTCGCCTTCCTCGTGAATGCCTCCGGAGCGATCATTGCGGTGATTTATCTCGCGATCGCCGTGTCGCAGGTGCGGTCGCGACGCGCGCGGGAAAGGGCCGGCGAACCCGCGCCGGCGCTGCCGATGTGGCTGTTTCCATGGCTGAGCTACCTCGCGATCGCGGCGATGGTGTTGGTGCTGATCGCGATGGCGCTGACGCCCTCGCACCGCGCGGAAGTCTGGACCAGCACCATTTCGATCGGCGTCACGCTGCTCGCGTACGTGCTTTTCCGACGCCGGCGGAAGTGACGCTGTCCACCGATGTTGCCTGCTGATACCGCTAATGCGCAAAGGCCGAGGCGTCGGCTCCCACGTAGAACGCGATCTCGCTGAGTTGCTGAGCGGCTCCGAGGCAGTCTCCCGAGTGACCGCCCAATCGACCTTGCAGGTAAGCGCGCCAGAGGAGGCTCGCCACCACCACGCAGCCCGCGCCCGTGAGGGCTGGCTTTCCCACGAGAGCGAGAGGGGCAAGGCCTGTGACGACCGCGACAACGAGCGCGGCGCCCGAGGTGGCGGTGACCAGCGGCTTCGCGCGTGAGCGCTCCTCGTCCCGGACGTACGGGAGCGTCATCAGGAGCCCGATGGCGGCGAGCCGGCTCAATGCATGGCCGGCGATCAGCATCGCGGGAAGGCGGCTCGCCGGCACGGCGAGCAGGAGGTTGAACTTGAGGAGGAGCGCGAGCATCAGGCTCGTTGCGCCGAAGGCTCCGACGTGCGGGTCCTTCATGATCGCGAGTACGCGCTCGCGGCTCAATCCTCCTCCGAGTCCGTCGGCGGCATCCGCGAGGCCATCCTCGTGCAACGCTCCCGTGATGATCACCGTGGCGGCCATGCTGAGCGCGACTGCGACGCCCGCGGGAAGCACGGCGCGTACCAACAGGTAGATCGCCGCCCCGGCGGCTCCCACGAAGGCGCCGACCACGGGCAGGTAACGGATGGCTCCTTCGAGAGTCTCTTGCGTATGGCCGGTGCGGCCCGGGACTCGCAAGCGCGTGAAGTATTGAACCGCTGCGAGCAGTCGGAGCCTCTCACGGCCGAGAGCCCCGCGCAGCGCTTCGAATGCCGCCTCCATGTCAGGCGCGCTCGAGGTCCGCAAACCAGTAGACCTCCCCTCCGTACTCGGCCGGGCCGACATAGCGGCGACGTGTCCTCATCCTAACGTCGACCGGTCGGGTGAACCTCGGGGCGTGCGTGACGAAAGTGTGGAACTCGCCGTTCTCACCGCAGGCGTCCACTCCGCCCGGCAGATCGCGAATGAACGTCTCATCGTAGGCCCGGCCGCAAAACTCCTCGGGAAGGAAGCGGGTATTGATGCACACGCAGATCGCCTTCATTCCGCGGGCGAGAATCTCGGCGACGACACGCTCGCGGGCCCAGTTCCAGAGCGGCAGATGGGCCGCGAGGCCCGCCCGCCGGCAGACCTTCTCTTCCCATTCGCGATGCGGCAACAGGTCGATGTCGCCGAAGATTGCCTGTCCGATCCCGGCCTCGCGGGCGTGCTCGAGCTCCTCGACGAACACGCGCTCGTAGGTCGCCCAATCGGCCCGTGGCGAGCGCAGCTCGAGTCCGAGCGCGGCGGCTTGATCGGCCAGCAGCTCGAGTGGCAGGGCGTGCGAGCGGCTGCGATCGGCGTCCGGCTCGAACACCGTGAGGAGACGGGTCACGGGGATTCCTGACTCGAGGGCCAGGTGCAAGGCGAGACAGGAGTCCTTGCCTCCGCTCCAGGAACAGAGCGCGGGGAGGTTGGCGGCGCTCATGCGCTGCGCTCGCTCACGCCCGCCTGCTCGAACGTCGCCATATCGGAGTAAAGCGCGAGCGCCGCGCGCAGCAGGCAGAGTGCGAGGGCCGCACCGCTCCCTTCCCCGAGACGCATGTCGAGGTCCAGGACGGGCTGCACCTGCATGATCTGGAGCAAGGCGCGATGCGCCCGTTCCGCCGAGCAGTGACCAAAAACGCAGTAGCCGAGGAGCTCGGGCGCCATGCGGGACGCGAGCAGCACCGCCACGGTGACGGTGAACCCGTCCACCAGAACGACCATCCGCGCCCGCGCCGCCGCGCGCGCCGCGCCGACCAGCATCGCGATCTCGTAGCCGCCGAATTCCGTCAGCAGGTCAAGGGGCTCCCCGGGCGGTGCGCATCGGGCGCAAGCCGCGCTGAGCAGCTCGACCTTGCGCGCCAGGCCCCGATCGTCCAGGCCCGTGCCGCGACCCACGCAGTCCGGGAGCGCCAGCCCCGTGAGTCCGTGCATCAGCACCGAAGCGGCCGCCGTGTTGCCGATGCCCATCTCGCCCAGGACCAACGTGTTGCTTCCTCGGGCGGCGATTCCATCCACGATGCGCTCGGCGCGCGCCAGCGCCTCACGGCATTCCGCGGGCGTCATGGCCGACTCGAAGCCGAAGTCACGCGTCCCGCGGCGAACCTTGGCATCGATCAGACGCGGATCCGGCGCGATGTGCGCATCGACGCCGGCATCGACTACCGTGAGCGAGAACCCCTCGCGCCGTGCCAGGACGCTGATTGCGGCTCCGCCCCGAACGAAATTCGCGACCATCTGGGCGGTCACCTCCGGCGGGTAAGCGCTCACGCCACGACGCGCGATGCCGTGATCGCCGGCGAACACCAGCGCGTGCGGAGCCGACAGGCGTGGAGAGACGGTCCCCTGGATCGCGCAGAGCTGGGCAGCCAGCGCTTCGAGCCGCCCCAGGGAGCCGAGAGGCTTGGTGAGGGAGTCGAGCCGCTCGAGCGCGAGCGCGCGGCTTGCGCCGTCGGCGGGAACGATGGTTGCGGTCATGACGATCCCTTGAGCGTGAGGGGCAATCCCGCGACGAGCAGAACCACCCGGTCCATTTCGGCAGCGACCCGACGGTGCAGCGCGCCGGCACAGTCGAGGTAGCGCCGGGTGAGCGCGCCGACGGGCACGATGCCGAGGGAGGTCTCGTTGCTCACGAGGATCAGGCCGCCGGGCAGCTCCCGGAGCCTCGCGCACAGCGCCTGCGTCTCGCGGTCCGCGAGCGCCTCGTCATCGGCTGAGAGGAGATTGGTGATCCAGAGGGTCAGGCAGTCGACGATCACGACCCGCTCCGGGCGGCAGGTCTGCCGCAGTGTCTCCGCCAGGCGGACGTGCGTTTCAATGACCGACCAGGCCGGGGGGCGACGAGCGCGGTGCGCCGCAATCCGCGCGGCCATCTCGGCATCGCCGGCCGTCGCGGTCGCGACCACCGTGACCTCTCGCCCGTCCGCGCGGGCGAGACTCTCCGCATAGAGGCTCTTTCCCGAGCGAACGCCCCCGAGTATGAGCGTGCGGCGAGTCATCGGCTTCGTGCTGCGCGTCAGGCGTGTGCCGCGGGTTCGCGCCGGCCGGTCACTGCGGCGGGGCGCAGCCACTTGGCAGCCTGTGAGACCACCATAGCCGCCGCGACGTACAGGAGGCAGTGCGCAACGTAGGGCGGGAGATAGCGGATCAGCACCTGGCGCGAGTATCCGGCGAGAGACAGATCGGGGAATTGACCGGAGAGAAAATAGAAGCTCCCGCTCGATATGAGAAACGCCACCCCTGCGGCTATCGCGGCGGTAGTCAGGACTGCGGTTGGGCGGCGCTTGCGCGCGAAGCGCCCGGCGAGCCACACCGTCGCGTAGGTCGGAATGAGAAAGAGGGAGGCGGGCGTCGTGCAGTAGGCATTGATATCGCCCGTGACCACCCAGGCATCGACGGCGGCCGCGAGACCTAAGGCAATCGGGAGCCAGAGAGCGGATCGGTTGAAGAGGCCGAGGAGAAAGAAGACGGCAATAGAGGCGTCCGGGAGCGGGTGTGAACCGCTCTGGCCGGCCCGCGTGAGCACCATCGCCCAGAGGAGTCCGAGCGCGCCCAGGGCGTCGCGTCGATTCAGAGAGCGGCTATCGGCGGCCGCGCTCAGCGGCCTGAGCATCAGGTTGTCGAGGTGAGTTCCGGTGTTCATGGGGTGTCTCCGGGCGCGATACCGTGGTAGCGGACGGTCAGCAGGTAATTGCGGCGATCCTGCGGGTAGTACAAGGTGAGCTCGTACCGGCGGTCGGTGAGGTTTGCGGCCTTGGCCTGCACGCTCAAGCGGCGCGTGGGACGCCATTCGACGAGTAGGTCGACGGTGCCGTAGCCCCCGAGCGGCGCAGCGTTGGCGAGATCATCGAAGCGCGGGCCCGCCACGTTCACCCGCCCGGCGATGCGTAGCCGGGCGCTCTCGTGCGCCAACTCGAGGCGTGCGGTTGCCTGCGCGCGTCCCGGCAGGAGGTTGCCGTAGTTGGGAGAGCCTCGTGTGCGGTTGCGGGGATCGAGCCAGCCCAGGGTGTAGGCCGCATGCCAGGCGCCGAGCGTCCTCGCGCCCTGAGCCTCGACGCCGCGGATGCGCGCCTCGTCTGTGTTGGCGGCAATGAAGCTCGAATCGAAGCCGATCAGATCGTGCACGCGTGTATCGAACGCGTGCAGCGACCAGGCGCCGGCGGCAAAGCGCTGCTCGAGACCGACTTCGGCCGTGCGCGAAGTCTCCGGACGCAGCGCCGGATTCCCGAAGCCCGGGAAGTAGAGATCGTCGAAGCTCGGCGCTCGAAACGCGCTACCGTACGAGACCAGGAGCTTCGGCCCCCGGTTGAAGCGGAAGCCCCAGGCGAGGCTGCCGGTCGAGCGCTCTCCGAACTGCTGATTTCGATCGTGCCGCGCGCTGACTGACCACTGCTGCCGCCCGAGCGCTCCCTGATAGATGCCGAAAGCGCCGACGATCCGACGCGAGGTGACCGGAAACGGGGTGTCACTCGAGAGTTGGTCGCGAAGATAATCGGAGCCCAGGCTGAGACGCTGCCGGGCGGCGAGTTGCCAGTCGGCTTGCACCGACGCGCTGTCGCGCGTGGTGTCGAAGCGCGAGCCCGGCGTGATCACGAGATCGAGACTTTCCTGCGCCTCATCCCGCGATTGGCCGACCAGAGCCGTGAGTCTCAGCGTGGCGGCGGGCGACCAGTGCGCGCCGACGGATGCGGCCTGCTGGCGGAAGTCCTCGTGATTGCTCGCAAGTCCCGCGTAACGAGTTTGGCCCTGCGCGCGGAGCGCCGCGGCCTCAACGTCCGCCTCATCGGAAAGCTCGTACCTGAGGCGCGCCGATTCCGATGCGTTGTGATAGCCGTCGGGCGTCGGGTCGAGCACATAGCAGCCGCCGCCGGGTGGATAGGGGACGCCGCGGCAGTTCGGGTAGCCATCGCTGCCGAGATAGCTTGCCGAAACGCTGTAGCCCAGCCGCTCTGCCTGGCCTGAGAGCGCGCCGGCGTAGCTCTGCGTCGAATGACTTCCGGTCGCAGCGCTCGCTTCGGAACGGAATCCATCCGCTGGACGGCGCGTGAAGATCTGGATGACGCCTCCGATGGCCTCGGAGCCGTACATGCTCGAACGGGGTCCGCGCACGATCTCGACATGATCGATCTGATCGACGGGGAGGTACTGAAAGGCCGTGGTGCCCAGGCTCACCGATCCCATTCGGATCCCGTCCACCAGCACGAGCACTTCCTCGGCCTCTGTGCCACGGAGATAAACGGATGAGACTTTGCCGAGGCCCCCGTTGTTGTTGATCTGAATCCCGGCCTCGCCCTGGAAGAGCTCCTCGAGCGACAGCGCCTGGCGTCTCGCGATCTCACGGGAATCGATGACGGTGACCGCCGAGAGGGTCTCCTCGGCGAGCTCCGGCGAGCGGGTTGCCGTGATGACGACCGTGCCCGACCCGAGCTTGGAGTCGCCCTGCGCGAGCGCCGTCACGTTGAAACCGGCGAGCAGCAGACCGAGAGCCGAGCGCTGCCAGCCGAGCGCGCGATAGACGTGAAAGTCCACGGGCCTACCCCCATGCACCCACCGTGCATGCGCAGTCTGAAATGACCCGGTTGGGTAGGAGCCGGTACGGAAGGGTCAGAGGGAAGAGAGACCGATCCGCATCGCCGTTGCCCACCGCAACACGTGCCGCCACGTCGCAGGCCGGTCTACGGACTCGTGAGAGGGGTTTCCCGTCGAGTCGCCTTCCCGTGCTCGTGCACAGTGGCAAACTGACTCGACTTTGCTCACCTACCGTTGCGGGGGCAGTGCCGGAATTGCCCCGAGGGGCTCACCGGCTTCCCGTTTCACTCGCCGGCATGCCATGCCGGACGAGCACCTGAACGCGGCTTTAGCATCTACCAGTTCTCACCGCTCGTCAACGAGGCTCGCCAGCCGGTAGTGGGTCAGTTTGGCGGTAGCAAGCCAGAGATAAGCAGAATATGGAGCTGCTGGGCGACAATCTTGCGTGCAAAATCGGCTTGCGCCGCCTTGAACAGCTTGCCCGCCAGCAATTCATCAACGCATGCCTCGGCAGCCCTATTGCTCCAGGCTATCCAAGCTTCATTGTTTTCCGTTATTCGCTTTCGCAGGGCTTCGATTTTCTCCTCTTTGTCCATGCTTCTGCCTCTCATGTCAGGGTCGCGATTTCTTCCAACGACCACACGTGATCCGACACGCTGGCCGCCATTGCTGGCGTAATGCGCAGCGTCTGATGGATGCGACAGAAATTGTAGTACATGAAGTGTAAAGCCACGGCAAGGCCAAGGTTCTCCAGCATTCGCATCGGGGATGCCACTGCGATACCGTGCAGTCGCGAAGAGTTCCGTGCCAGCTTCAGTCAGGAGTCAACGCCATGGTACACGTCGGACGCTGCTTTTGCGGCGAGGTTCAATTTCAGCTATCGGGTGAGCCGGTGGCGATGGGCTACTGCCACTGCAGCTCGTGCCGACAGTGGTCGGCGGGGCCGGTCAACGCATTCACGCTGTGGCAGCCCTCTGCCCTCACGGTGCAGCGCGGCGCGACTCACATCGCAACCTTCAATAAGACGCCTGGCAGCTCCCGCAAGTGGTGCACGAAGTGCGGAGGACATCTGTTTACCGATCATCCCGCGATGGGTCTGGTGGATGTTTATGCCGCGCTGCTCCCAACGCTGCGTTTCGAGCCGGCCCTGCATGTGCACTATCAGGAGACGGCCCTGCGCCTGCAGGACAGCAAGCCGAAGTTCAAGGACCTGCCGAAAGAGATGGGCGGGAGCGGCGAGGTGGTAGCGGCGTGACTCGTCCGGCTTAGCCGTCGTTCCGGTCAGGGCGCACCCGGCATCTTGTAGACGCCATGCACCGGCTGGTCGAGCGCGTTGCCCTTGAACACGTTGGCCTCGAGTGTGGGCGTGGCCTTGAGCCCGCCGTTCGGCTGGACCACGTCGAGCAGCCGCAAGCCCGCGCTATGGCCGTCCAGAACCTGATTGCGCTCGAGGCGCGGGCTGCCGCCGATGACCGTGATCCCATCCCCGGTCGTGCCCGTGATGAGGTTGCCCCGGATCTGGGGCGTGAGCGAGCCCTGGGTCAGGATCGAGACGATGCCGAAGCCATTGTGCGACAGGGTGTTGTTTTCGATCGTCACGTCGCTGTCGCTCATCATGATGGCGACCTTCGGGTTGTTGGCGAACGTGTTGTGAGTGAGGTGCACGCTTTTGCCCGCCGTCACCGAGAGCGCGGTGCCGCCCGAATCGCGGATCTCGCTATCCTCGATCCGCGCGGCGCCGCTCAGAATCAGGACGGCGGAGTCATGGCTTCCCAGGAAGCGGTCCTTGTGCAGGAAGGCGGGTTGATTGGCGATCACTACGCCGGACGCATTCCGCTCGAAGACGCCGTCGATGATCCGCACGGGCTCCTGCGGGCGATTGCCCTCCGTGCCGGGATCGGGGGCAGTGGCGCCCTTGCCCGTGGCGGCGACGGACCAGATTCCGGCGCGCGTGTTGTCACGAAACACGCCGCCCGCAACGGTGAGGTCGCGCACCCCCGCCTCGGCTATGACACCGGTCTCGTCCCGCTCGAAGGTCGAGGCGCGAATCGCACAGCCCCGCGCCGCGGCATTGACCAGGATCCCGGCCTTGGAGTCGCCGATGATCACCGAGTCGAGCTGCACATCGGCCGCGTTGACCAGGATGGCTGTGCCGTGCGCGTGCACGATGTGCAGTCCCTTGAGCGTCGAGCCGGGGCTGTTGATCTGGAGCACCACGACGCCGGCCAGATGCTCGGCGTCGAGCGTTCCCGAATCCGCTGCGGCCTCGATATCGACACCGCGCGGGTTGATGAGCGCCGGCAGCGGGCTGGCGAGCGCGATCAGCTTGGCCGTGACGAGAATGTGGGCGCGGCCCGAGAGGCGGTCGGCGGCAAGGATGGCGTCGCGCAGCGTCTGCGGGCCGGCATCCCGGGCGCTCGAGACGACCAGCTCCGCGGCCGCGGCTCGTGTGGGGGCGCCGTTGGCGTCCGGATTACGCAGCGTCACCACGGCGGCGAGCAGCAGCAGGCTGGTGGGAATCGCGACAGCTGTTTTTGATGGTTTCATGTCAGGGCCCCGAATCGCTCAAGCCCGTTGAGGCCGAGATAGACGAGGTATCGGTATGCTCCCAAGGGACTCCTGCGTGCGATCGTATCAGCTGCGCCGCGCGTGTCACGAATAGAGTGCCGCGCCCCTGATCCGACCTGGCGAGCGCTACAGCGGGGTTCTCGAGGGTCTTCGCCTTGCGGGTGACATAAGTGCCTGTGCTCATGTACACGTAGCCAAGGAGCGACGGAGGCAGCCCGCTTACTGCATCGCAGCAGTCAACGACGCACGACATTCGTTGCGGCCTTCGGTCGCCGCGAAGTCCGCATCGCCGACACGGCGTTCTGCCCGATCGCGCCACGGACACCCTATCATCGAGGTATCTGTCGCCGACCCCTGGGAAATCCCGGGGCCAGCGGAGCGGATGTACGGGGATAGAACTCCATGCAAACGCGCATTCTCTTGAAAACCACAATCGGCCCGGTGGCTGACGACTGGAACATCAGCCGTTTCTCGCTGCTCGCGGAGCATCTGCGGGGGCTGACCGATCCGGCGGGCGCGAGCCTCTATCACGTGGTCGCGCGCGATCGCATCGAGCACAGCCAGGGCCACGATACCGACCTCGAGGAGGCCGCTCGGGGTGCCTATGACCAGTTGTGGCTGATTGCGGTCGACGCCACGGGCGCGTTGACGCAGGTCGATGTCGGGAATATCGGCAGGTTTCGCCAGGGTGGAGGCGGAATTCTCCTCACCCGCGATCACCAGGATCTTGGCGCCTGCCTCACAAAGCTGGGAGCAGTCGGGGCAACGCAATTCTTCCAGACCGTCAACCCGGATCCGGATGGGTCGCGCCGCTGCCGGGACGACACCGAGACACCATCGATCAGTTGGCCCAACTTTCACTCCGGCTCAAACGGTGATCTTCAGACGATCGACGCGGTCGAACCCGTTCATCCGCTGATGAGAGCGATTTCGGGACGGGCGATTTGCCGCCTGCCGGCGCATCCGCACGAGGGCGCGGTCGGTGTTCCGGGCGCGCTGCAGGAGAGTGCGCGGCTCGTGGCCCGGGGGCGGAGCGCCACGACTGGCGCGATATTCAACATCTGCGTTGCGGTCGACGAGCCGGGCATGGGGCGCGCCGTTTCGGATTCGAGCTTCCACCATTTCTGCGATTACAACTGGGACCCGCGCAAGGGTTGTCCGAGCTTCGTCGACGAGCCTCCTGGAGACGAGGTACTTGCGACTCCCAACGCTTTGGACGACGTGCATAGCTACGTCGGAAACATCGCGGCGTGGCTCGCGGGGAATATCTGATCCGCGGCCGGCGGGATACTAGGATTTCTGTTGTGTGCCGGCTTCTCGTTGCAACCAGGCGGTGACAAGGGCAGCTGCGTCATGTTTGGGTTGGGCGAGTGGGCTGACCACCCAATAGGCATCTTTGAGCGAGACGGCCAGCGTACCCATCGGCCGGACGAGTGTGCCCGCTTCGAGATCCCCCGCGGCAAGCCGTTGGCGAGCGAGCGCAACTCCCAGTCCCTGGGCGGCAGCCCGCAGAACGAGATCCGACGAGCTGAAGCGCGGGCCCTTCCGGACGTCCAGGTTGACCGGTCCGTGCGCCTGGCGCCAGAGGAGCCAGCTCGCGCTCGGGTCCCGATCATGAAGCAGCCGGAGCTCGCAGACATCCGCGGGAACTCCCGGACGACCGGCCTTGATCCAGGCTTCGGGGCTCATTACCGGAAACAGCGCATCGTCCATCAGTGCTTGCGACTTGACACCCGCCCAGGGACCGCGGCCCATCCGTATGGCGAGATCGCAACCAGACTGACGTGGATCTTCGACGCGCTGATCGACGTGAATCGATAACTCGAGGTGAGGATAGCGGCGCTCCAAGGCTGGCAAGCGAGGCAGAAGCCAACGACTGGCAAACGACGGCGCACAGGAGATCGTGACGGCATGCCGCGACCGGCGCTCGCGCACAGCTTCGGCGGCGCTCCCGATGTCTCTTAGCGCACTCAGAACCGTAGTCGCCAGTTGCCGCCCTTGCGGGGTTACGCGAAAGGCTTCGCGCCCGGCGCCTCGCTCGAAGAGTGCGACCCCGAGCCACCGCTCCAGCTCCCTCAAATGCCGGCTCACCGCCGAATGCGATACATGAAGCTCGCGCGCGGCGGCTCGCACGCCGTCTCGCTCGATGGTGAGAGCGAAGGCGCGCATGGCATTGAGCGGCAGCTGATTCATGGTCTCAATTATAGACCGCTGGTCGCGGCTCGGTGACCGGGCTAATGCCCCACACTCGGTCCGGTGTTCGAGCCATCAGAGGCGTCACCCGATGAATGTGCTCCTCGGCGTCAGCGGCCTGATTTTCGTTTCGGCGGTCACGCCGGGGCCCAATAATATTGCGGTGCTCCGGATCGCGGGCGAGCAGGGACTCAAGGCGACGGCTGCCGCGATCCTTGGTGTTGTCTTGGGCAGCCTCGCTCTCCTCATCGTGACTCAGGCGGGATTGGACTTCGTGGCAGCTCGCCACGAGTGGCTGCGGGGTGCGATCACTGTCGGCGGTGTCGGTTACCTGCTCTACATTGGAGCGAGCACGATCTCTCGAAGCGTCGGGACCACGGAGGGCGCACTGGCCCCGGCTCGGAAACCCGTTAGCGGCGCGTGGTCACTCTTTGCGTTTCAGTTTGCCAACCCGAAAGCCTGGGTGCTCGTCCTGACCGCCGCTGCCGCCGCGCGCCGCACCGGCAGATCTCCCTCTGATGTACTGATCACACTGGGCGCTCTGTTGACAGTCATTCCGATCACTTGTCTCATGGGCTGGGCGCTCCTGGGGCGAGCGCTGATGCGCTGCGTGCAGGACGCACGAAGACAGGCATGGCTTGCACGCGCAATGGGAATGCTGCTGATTGCGTCGGCCGCCTCGCTCATCGCTTGGTGACTCAAGCGTATGTCCCCGAATGTCCTCGGTGTGGCCGGCAGCCTCCGTCATGACTCCTGGAACCGGCGCTTGCTGGGCGCACTGGCGGAGTTGGCGGCGGATGATCTTCGATTGACGGTTTACGACGGGCTCGAGCAGATACCGCTATTCAACGAGGACGCGGAGGAACCGACGCCCCCGGGGGTTCGACAGCTGCGTGAGGCCGTTCGCGGGGCCGATGGGCTGGTGATCGCGACGCCGGAATACAATCAATCAATGCCCGGCGTCTTGAAGAATGCGATCGACTGGCTCTCCCGCACTGAGCCGGTGCTCGAGGCTAAACCCGTGGCGGTCATCGGCGCGACGGTCGGGAATTGGGGCACTCGCCTCGCGCAAGCGGCGGTGCGTCAGGCGTTGACAGCGACCGGAGCTTTCGTCATGCCACAGCCGATGCTGTTCGTCGCACGAGCGAACGAGCGCTTCGATCCGAGCGGCCGATTGCACGACGCGGAAGTTTCATCGGGTTTGAGGAAGGTTGCGCAAGCGTTCCGGCAGTGGATGGTTGCGCGTCGGTGAGCTCGGTCCTCGCGCTCGATGCCCGACCGGCGGATCCGGGCCGCTTACCCCTTGGCTCTCAACGCCGCCTTCGCGAGCGCGTCGAGCTGCGTGACCGCAGCGCGCGTGACGCCGAAGATCTGGCGGCGCCGCCGCCCGAGGGCGACCCAGGCCTCGAGTGTGGCGATGCCTTCGGCGCGCAGGCGCTCGAGCAGGGGGAGCGGCAAATCGGCTGGCAGTGCGTGTTCCATGTGGGCCAGTTTTCTTAATTCGGGGCGTTTGCCAAGCGCGATTTAACATCATCTCGTGACAGTGCCTGATTCAGTGACGCGCTTCGCGCCTGACGCACTCCCGCGTCTGAGTGAGCTTGCGGGACGCATTCGCTCATGAATTCAAGCACTTGGAGGGCAAACGCGCGGTCCAGATCTGGCGTCTGCGGCTCGAGACAGCACCCAGACCGATGCACACAGCGCAACGGCTTGCACCACGAACATCAGGAAGAAGGGACCCAGATACGCGGCGCCGAGGATGCCCTCCACGCAATAGAAAGCGCCCACCAGCCAGGCGAGAAAGGCCGGACTCCTGTCTCCTTGGCGCATACGCCACCACGCCCAGAGGAGCAGAAGTCCGAACACCAGCATGGTGCCGCTGACCCAGTACCAGACGAGCGCAAGCAGCCTGATCGTGTCGGGGGCAAGCCCGGCTACGTCCGCTCGGACGTGCTTCGGCCACTGAGATCCGTGACCGAAGGCGCCGAGCGCGATACTGATCGCAGTCAGCAGGAACACCAGCGAAGACACCTTGCGTTTCATCCTAAGTCGCGGTCGGGCCGTCGAAATCGTTGTTACTCATTACCACAGAGCGGAAGCGAGTGCCCGGGCACGTGATCGCGCAGGCCCGATAGCCGCATACTCCGTCCCCGGCTCTCCCGGCGGGGCGATCAGAATGGCAACGGTCATCGGGTGGCTCGAGCATGTCGGCGTCACATTCGTGTTCCTGTTCGTTCTCGTGGAACAGGCCGGACTCCCGCTCCCGGCCTATCCGCTGCTGATCATCGCCGGAGCCTGGTCGGCGCAGGGCGGCGCGCCCTACGCGTCCATCACGGCCGTCGCGGTCGCCGCGTGCCTGATTGCGGATCTCGGGTGGTACGTGGCGGGACGCCGTCTCGGCAGTCGCGTGTTGCGCGCGATGTGCAAGCTGACCCTCGAGCCCGACTCCTGCGTCTCGGACACCGAGCGAATGTTCACGCGCTTCGGGACGCGGGGGCTGGCGTTTGCGAAGTTCGTTCCCGGGCTCGGCGCCGTGGCCACCGCAATGTCGGGAGTCGTGGGAGCGCCGCTGGGCGGTTTCCTGCTCTACGACCTGATCGGTGCGACGCTCTGGGCGGGCGCAGGCATCGCACTCGGTGTCATCTTTCACGACGCCGTTGACAGCGTATTCGCGGAGCTCGCGACTCTCGGCCGGCTGGGAGCCATCCTCATCGTAGGTCTCTTCGCGGCTTTTCTGACGTTGAAGTGGTGGCGACGCCACCAGTTCTTCCACGAGCTTCGAATGAGCCGCATATCGGTCGCGGAGCTCTCGCGCCTGCGGGATGCGGGCCGCCCCCTCATGGTGATCGACGCGCGGCCGAGCGAGAGCCGCGCCCGGGACGGGATGATACCCGGAGCGGTCGCCTTCGAAATGCTGGAGAAAGACGCCACAGGAGCCCGTAACCGCGGCGAGGTGGTCGTGTATTGCGCGTGCCCGAACGAGGCGACCGCGGCACGAGTTGCGAAGCGACTCATCTCCATGGGCTTTCACCCCGTTCGGCCGCTCGCAGGTGGAATTCATGCCTGGCTCGATGCCGGCCTCGCCATCGAGCGGCCGGGGTGAGCATGTGATGCCGTCCGCGCCTCGCGCTCTCAAGTCCGCTTGTCATAACGCCGCGCGGCGATCGGTGGCGCCATTGAAGGGCGCAGTTGGGCCCGCGTGCTCTGTGGCCTGGTTCTGAGTCCTGAGCACTGCGCTGCTGAAGGTCGTCGAGAGCTCGCGACTCTGTGAACTTAAGCAAGGCCGTGGCCGGGATGTGTATCTACCCTCAGACACTGAGGCAGTGCCGGTGCTTCGGCCCCGGCCTCACCCGGACAGGAGGAGATGCTCTCGGTGCCGTCGGCAGGTGCAGTCGGCTGGTTTCTGGTAGTCGCCCTGGGCGCGCTCGCAGCGTACCTGCAGTTTGCTCGTGCTCGTCTTCAGCGCACCGTTCTCGAAGCTCAGGAACAGACGCGCGAGATTCTGAAGACGGTCCAGGAAGGGGTATTCCTTCTCGACGCCGAGCACCGCATCACGGGCGTTTGGTCCGACGCGCTGTCGCGCCTGTTTGGCCGCACGGATCTTGGCGGTCTGTCCTTCGAAGACCTGCTGAAGGATCTGGTAACGCCCGATACCCTGGCCACGGCGCAGAAGTACATCAAGCTGCTCTGGGGCGATCGCGCTCAGCACCTGATCAAGGACATCAACCCGCTCAGTGAGCTCGAAATCGCGCCGGACAAGGCTCGGGGCGGCAGGGAGAGTCGTTTCCTGCAGTTCGCCTTCAATCGCGTCATGGGCCCGCAGGGGGTCAAGCACATCCTGTGCAGCGTGACCGATGCCACTGCCGCAGTCATGCTCGCCCGGGAGACACGGGGAGTGCAGGAATCGCCACAGGATGCAAACGCGCACGTCGAGATGATGCTCGACCTGATTCAGGTCGATCCGTTGCGGCTGGGCGCCTTTCTCACGACCGCCGACACGGGTCTCGAGATCGTGAACACGATGCTGCGCAAGCCGGCGCGCAGCGATGGAGAGTTCCGCGATAAGCTGCACGGTCTCTCTCAGCAGTTCCAGTCGCTCACGGCCGAAGCCTCGGCCTTGAACATCAAGAGCATCGCCGCCCGGTTGCAGCACCTCGAGGAGCTGGTGACCGAGTGCAGGAAGGCGTCGCGCCTATCGGGGGCCGATTTTTTCCCGATGGTGCTGAAACTCGACGAGCTGCTCGCCCACCTGACGGTCGTGCGTGACGTGGCCACCCGGCTCGCAGTCGTCAAGAAAGAGACGACGGGATCGACCGCGATTGCCGATGCCGCCGTGTTCGCAAGGAAGCCGCAGTCGGAAGCGGCGAGCAAGACGGCGCGCTCGAAACGGCCCACGTCCGTGTCCGCGAGTCCCCGCGCCGAGTCCGCGACTCGACGTGCCGAGGCCGCGAGCCCGCGTAGCGCGGAAGAGTTCGCGACCCTTCCCGGGATCGCGGAGATCCTCGCGAAGGAGCACGAAAAGCGCCTGGCGTTGACGGTCGTCGGCCTGGATAGGGTGCCCGGCCCCTATCTCGCCACGATCAAGAGCTGCCTGATTCACATGCTGCGCAATGCCGCCATGCACGGCATCGAGAGTCCGATCGTGCGCCGCGCCGAGAACAAGGACGAGACCGGCACTCTCAAGATCACCTTCGCGAGCACCGCCGACGGATACCAACTCGTCTTCGAGGACGATGGCGTCGGCATCAGTGCCGAGTCGCTCAAGCAGGCAGCGCTCCGTCAGCAGCTCTTTGGCCTCGAGGAGGCGGCCGCCATGGACAGCCGCGCCGCCGTCGCCATGATCTTCCGCCCCGGATTCTCCACGTGGAAGAAACCTACCAACGACATCGGCCGCGGCCTCGGCATGGATGAGGTGGCCCGCGCGGTTCATGGCCTGGGCGGCAGGATCGGGGTGAGCACGCGTCCCGGGAAATACACGCGCTTCACCATCACCTTGCCCGCCGTCGCGGCGGCCCGCAGCGAAGTGGCCTGACCGCGGCTCTCTCCCGTCACGACGGACGACGTGCCGTCACGACGATCACCGGCAACTCCGGGTCGAGCGCGTCGCGGGCAACGGGGGCGGCGGCGGCCCGCACCGCCTGAGTAGGCAGTGGCAGGGTGGAAAATGCCGCCCACTCGGTTGCGGTGATGACGAGCGCGGCTGCGAGACTGACTACACGGCTGACGTTCATGATGGCTCTCCTCTAGTGGGTCAGGTGGTTACGGCTCGAGTGCGATGGTGAGCGTCGAGGGGAGGCGCACCGTCAAAAGAGCTGAAGGGCCGTTAAGCGCCGCTGAAGGGAGGGTGCACCCGAGGGCGCCCGGTATTCCGGGCGTATGATCGGCACTCCAGGGGAGGATCAGTCAGCATCGACCCGTGCCGATACGCGCAACCCATCGTGGAAAGAAGGGCGCGACGCCGCCGGAGCCGACGCCCGGGGCGGGCCGGGCTCCCCGCCGTACGAGCGCGCCTTCGGCACCCCGCACGGCGTATCGGCGGGCGCCGCTCGCGAGCCTGCGGGTCTTCGTCGCAGTGGCCGAACACAAGAGCTTCACCCGCGGCGCCGACGCACTCGGCGTCACCGCGAGCGCCGCCAGCATGCAGGTGCAGGCGCTCGAGGAGTATCTGCGCGTGCCGCTCTTTCGCCGCAATGGGCGCCAGGTTGAGCTGACGCCGCAGGGCGCGCTGCTGCGGCCGAAGGTCGAGGCGGCGCTCGCCGATCTCGAGCGTGCGATCGACGAGGCGCGGGCCGATCGCGGCTCCGGGCCCTTGCGCGTGACGACCATCGCTTCCTACCTCGCGCAATGGCTCCTGCCGCGACTCCCGAATTTCACGTCGCAGCACGCGGGCATCGACGTGCAGATCCACACCTCCACCGCGCTCGTCGATTTCGTCAAGACCGGAATGGACGCCGGGATCCGCTTTGGTGCGGGGACCTGGCCCCGCCTGCACGCGCAGAAGCTCTTCGACGAGTGGCTGGTCCCGGTGTGCACGCCTCAGCTGCTGCAGCGCCATGGCCTGGTCACCGAGGCGCGGGATCTCAGGCACTACAAGCTCCTGCACAGCACTTATGAGCCGTGGACGGCCTGGCTGCTGGAAGGGGGACCCGACGAAGTGTGGCCGAGCTCCGGCGCGGCCTTCGACGACGCGATTGCCATCGTGCGGGCCGGCGAAGCCGGGCAGGGACTCGCCCTCTCGCGCTGGTCTCTGGTCGCCGACGCAGTCGCGCTGGGTCGACTCGCGGTCGCCGGTCGGCCAGTGCGCTCGGCACACGCCTACCACTTCGTGTGTCCGCCGGCGCATCTTGCGCTGGCGAAGGTCGCTGCCTTCCGGGAATGGCTGGTGAGCGAGTGCGCCCGTTTTCCGTCGCCACCCGAGCCCGGCGCGGCACGCGCTTTTTCGCTGCCCTGATGTCGAAAACTCGACCCGTCACTCGTCGTGTCTCATATCCGCAGGTCTGCCGGCCGCGGACAGTCAGTAGCTGTGGCTGCGCTGTACGAGCGGTCGCGCGCCGTCAGATGGTGGCGGGCAACTTATTTATAGAATGGATAGGAGTGCCTCACGTGATCACGATTTCCGCCTTCAAATGGGTCCCTGAATCAGCCCGGGGTCAGGTACGCGACCTGCGCGCGCGCTGGGCGCTGGAGGAAGCGGGCCTGCCGTACAAGACACGCCTTCTCGAGCAGGGAGATCAGGACAGGCCGGAGTACCGCGCTCTGCAGCCTTTCGGCCAGGTGCCGATCCTCGAGGAAGACGGCTCTGTTCTCTTCGAGTCCGGAGCCATCGTGCTGTACATCGGCGAGCGCAGCGAGGCGCTCCTGCCGAAGGATTCCCGCGCCCGTGCCCGCGCAGTGCAATGGCTCATCGCAGCGCTCAATTCGATCGAGCCCTCCGTGATGAATGTCGCCCTCATCGACCTGTTCTACGCCAACGAGGAGTGGGCGAAGCTGCGCCGCCCGGGCGCTGTGGCGTTCCTAGAGAGGCGCCTGTCTGCACTGTCCAGGTCGCTGGGCGACAAGCCCTTTCTCGATGGCGACCGGTTTACGGCCGGCGATCTCATGATGACGACGGTGCTGCGCATCCTCAAGCACACCGACATCGTCTCGAGCGACAAGCGTCTCGCGGAGTATGTCGCACGCTGCACCTCGCGGCCGGCCTTCAAGCGCGCGCTCGATGCGCAGATTGGAGACTTCAGGGTCGCGGCATGAGGGAGGGCCGCGGGTGACTGCCCGGCTGCAACCATGAGTGACAGCTTCGATCAGCCGCGGCGATCGCGAGGCGGCGCCACAGGCGGGTCTCGAAGCTCAATGCGCTCTGTCAGGTTTACCCTTCATCAGCGTCTCCGTAACGATCAGGTTCACTTCCCAGGTTTTGCCGCCGTCAGCCGAGAACGCCTGATCGAACCGGCACGAATCCGCAGTGATGTCCGAGATGCCCAGTCGAACCAGAACGGTTCTGCCGTTGAATGATTCCTGATCGTAGAACTCGGCGCGTCCGCTCTTGAACTCGCCGATCGCAGGTGGGCTCAGGGTACCCGTCGCACTGCTGGAAATATTGATGCTCCACTGCTGGGCCTGGGGGTTGTAGAGGCGCAGGGTCAGGAGCTCGAAGTGACCTGCCGGGCCCTCGACCTCGACTTCGCCGAGATTGGCGCGTCCGTCCCAGACGCTGCGAACGACGTCGGTACCGTTGTATTCGACCCAGGTGGTGGAGCCTGTCAGCGGATGCAGGAGGCGCCTCATGTGAACCCTCCACGTACCGATGTCCCAATCGAAATCGTGTTGGCCGTCCCGTTCCTTGGCCGTTTCCCGGGGTCCGGCTTTCGCATCGCCCGAATTCGCGCGGGCGGCCATGGCTGCCGCGCACAACGTCACGGTCAGCGCACTCGGCAAAAGGTACTTCCGAGCAGCATGCAATGCTTGCATCTTTCCTCCCCAATCTCAGTCGGAATCGAAGCCTTCGGTGCCGATCCAGAACTGCGCAAGCCCGCGAAGGTTCTTTCGGTAGGTGCGCGTCACGTGGTACTGCCTGCCCGTCTTGGTGCGCAGGAGATATTCGCTGCCGGCACCCGGCTGGATGGTATCGACGAACGCGACATTGACCAGCACCGAGCGGTGGATGCGGATGAACCCGTAGGGTCTGAGCTTCTCGGCTATTCCAGAGATCGTCTCCCGCAGCAGATAGGAGCCCGATTTCTGCTGCAGCAGTACGTAGTTGCCGTGCGCCTCGGCGCTGATCAATTCGCCTGAATCGACGAACACCACGCGCCCCTTGTCCTTGATCGCGATCCGCGTCGTGCGCTCGGATCGCAGATTGAGATCGCCCAGCATCTCGAGCAGCCGCGCGGCACGCTCCTGAGTCGAGCGCCGCACCGCCACGTCCAGAGCCTCGTGTACCCTTTTTGGGTCGAACGGCTTCAGAACGTAGTCCACGGCGCGCTTTTCGAACGCCTCGACGGCGTGCTCCTGGTAGGCCGTGATGAAGACGACCGACGGCATCGGCCCGTCCTGCTTGCTGAGCCGCTCGATGAGCTGCAATCCCGAGAGATCGGGCATGTGAATGTCGAGCAGCAGAACGTCGTACGGGTGGGCGCGGAGCGTCGCCAGGGCCTCGTGCGCATCCTCGGCAACGTCGAATTTCTCCACGTCGGACCTCTGCGACAGCAGCTCCGTCAAAGCAGCCCGCGCGAGAGGCTCATCGTCGACGACCAGGACGCGCATCACGACTCGCACGTGCGCGCGGCGCGCGCAGGCTCATCCGAGTCTTCGTCCGCCACCGTCGCGAATGCGGGCAGCGTCAGGGAGATGATGGCAAGGGCGCCGTCCTGCTCCAGCCGGAAATCCAGGGAGGCATCGTCGGAGTACAGGTACTTGAGCCGCGCTCTGGCATTCGCGATGCCGACCCCGAGGCCCGGCTTTGAGCGGCCGCCGACCGTATTACGGATGAGAACCTGGAGCCGGCCGTCCCGCACCGCCGCCTCTACTTCGATCCAGCCACCCTCGAGCGAGCTGGCGATCCCGTGCACCAGGGCGTTCTCCATGAGCGGTTGCAGCAGCAGCTGCGGAATCGGCGCGGCGTGAGTCTCCGGCGCGATCTGCCAGCGCATCTCGAGCCGCTTGCCCAGGCGCATCTTCTCCAGGTTCAGATACGACTCGAGGAAATCCAGCTCCTCCCGGAACGGGACGAGATCGGCGCTGCCGTGCTTGAGCACGGTGCGCAGCAGCGCCGCGAGCGCGCGCAGCATACCCTGCGCCGTCACGCGGTCGGTCTCGATGAGAGTCGATATTCCCTGCAGGGTGTTGAACAGGAAATGCGGGTGCAGCTGCGCACGCAGCGCCTGCAGCTCGCTCTGCGCGAGGCTCTGCCGCAGCTCCAGGCGCTCGATCTCCTGGCGTTGACCGTGAACGAAATAGGCATAGGCGTGTGCCGCAACGACCACACTAAGATAGAGCAGCAGCACATCGGCAAAAGTGCCGTAGAGGAGCTCGAAGAGCATCTCGAGCGATCGTGGCCCCCAGCTGGTGGTCTCTTCCCGCCAGGGCGGAAGCAGCAGCCAGCGGATCACGGCGAACGCGCAGGAGAAGGGCAGGTACCCGAGGGCGTATCCCGCCGTCCGGCGCACCACCGCGCCGGTCACCGGCCAACGCTCAACGAGATAGAAGATGGGCGGGGTGAGAATCGCAACCGTGAGGTAGCGTGCCCCATAAACGAGCAGCAGATCATGTAAGACCACCGGCTTACTCAGGAGCCGTTCGAAGCCGTACATCTGCCACGCAACGAGCACTGAGACGGAAAGCCAGAACGCGACCGCCAGTGCGTAGTCACGCACCAGCCGAGGAATTCGCGTGTTTCGGGCCGGCACCATCCGATTCTAGCCGGTCCGCGGACCACAGCGGGACGAGCCGCAGTGGGGAGTCCGCTGGGGCCGACATAACACCCGGCCAGCGCTCCGTGAAGCAGCCCGGGCGCCGGGCGGGATCTGCGAGGCATCGGACGCTCGCTGATTTCGTCACTCGGATCCTGGCTCTCATCCCGAAAAACGGTGCTTTCGTCACCGTGAGGCTTGTCCTAAGCGCGCTCCGGCACACTTACGGTTACCGCGCCCGCATGGGGTTCGAGATGAGCGACCGACGACCTGAGGCAATCGCAAGTTTCGTCCTGGCGGCCGGTACAGTCGCGCCCACGACGCACTAAGACACCGACACGCAGGGCAACCAGCGCGCGTATGCCGAAACGCGCTCGGCCGGCCCGCCGACGTCTCTTCACAACGCCAAAAAGGCCGCTCGTCACAACGGCGGTGCAGGACGTCACATTCTTCTTTGATCGCATTGGCTCGCGAATATTCTTCCGCTCGAACACGGCCGCGCCGTCGCGCAGGCGTTCGTCGCTGAAATGCAACGATGCTTCTATGTCAACGCATCGAAGCGCAGGCACGGTCGGAGGGGGAGAGTCATGGCAACGAAAACACGTCGATGGCTGTTGGCGAACCTCGTCTGCTCGATCGTCGGAACCGGCCTCAGCGCGCCGGCGCTGGGCCAGACTCCTGCGCCGTCGCCAGCACAACCTCCGGTCGAGGAAATCGTAGTTACCGGTACCCGCATTCGCACCACCGACCAGGGAGCGTTGCCGGTTCAGAGCATCACTCAGGAGCAGATCCAGCAGTCCGGTGCCGTGACACCCGA